>Ga0209211_10000129_pt1 | contig 159539 bp, 159 predicted proteins | sample RifGroA2_FD_183992 | JGI IMG/M metagenome (GOLD analysis project Ga0209211, IMG submission 183992) | Groundwater microbial communities from Rifle, Colorado, USA - Groundwater A2 (SPAdes) (version 2) | ecosystem: Environmental > Aquatic > Deep subsurface > Groundwater | place: Rifle, Colorado...
GCTTTGCCGTGGTGGCCAGTGAGGTCCGCTCCTTGGCCGGCCGTTCAGCCGAAGCGGCGAAGGAAATCAAGACCCTGATCACCGACAGCGTGCAGCGCGTCGAGCAGGGCACGGCGCTGGTGGACCAGGCCGGCAGCACCATGACCGAAGTGGTGAGCAGCATCCGCCGTGTGACCGACATCATGGGCGAGATCAGCGCCGCCAGTTCGGAGCAGAGCCAGGGGGTGGCGCAGGTGGGCGAGGCGGTGACGCAGATGGACCAGGCGACACAGCAGAATGCCGCGCTGGTAGAGGAGATGGCCGCAGCCGCCTCCAGTCTGCGCAGCCAGGCGCAGGATCTGGTGCAGACGGTGGCCGTGTTCAAGCTGTCGACCCAAGAACGTCAGCCGGCCGCTGCTGTGGCACCAGCCGCTGTGCGTTCCCCCGCATCGTCCAGCAAGCCCTATCAGGGCGTGGACCGGCGAGTCCTGGCCAAGCCGGAGGGAAACTCAACAGGGGCAGGGCAGGAAGAGGGTATCGATCTGGACCACGCCATTCAGGCCCATGCCGACTGGCGCGCCAAACTGCGTACCGCCGCCATGCGCCAGGAGACCATGGATGCCGACACCATTGGCTGCGATGACTGCTGTGCCCTGGGCAAATGGCTGTATGGCGCGGGCCAGTCGCAATACGGCGGCAGGCCCACGTTTGTCAGCCTGGTGGGGGCGCACCGCGAGTTCCACCAGGAAGCTGGCAAAGTGGCGCGCCTGATCAACCAGGGGGCGTATGACGTGGCCGAGCAACAGCTGGGCAGCAACACCGGTTTCTCGGTGGCCTCCAACAAGGTGGGCGCGGCAGTGGTCCAGTTGAAAAAGGAATTCAAGAGCGCCTCCGTCGGCGCGGCACCGAAAAAGGCGCCGGCAGCCAAATCGGTGGCTCAGCCGGCATCTGTCGGTGCCGATGACGACTGGGAGACGTTTTAAGCGAGTTGACGGCGAGAGCTGTCAATCTTGCTTGAAGGGCGAGCGTCGGACCAGATCGCTCAGGTAGCTCTCCACCCCGGGCCATTCGCGGGCCAGGAACCGTTCCACGGCATCGGCAAAAGCCGGATGATCCAGCCAGTGCGCGCTGCTGGTCTTGACCGGCAGCAGGGCCCGCGCCAGCTTGTGCTCGCCCTGGGCCCCACCTTCGAAGCGTTGGTAGCCCTGGTCAATGCACCATTGCAGCGGCCGGTAGTAGCAGGCTTCGAAGTGCAGGCAGTCCACCCGTTCCAGCGCGCCCCAGTAGCGCCCCCAGGCCACCTTTTCCTTGCCATCGTCGGAGATGCCAATCAGGCTGGCGGCCATCGGCCGGCCCCCGCGTTCGGCGATGAATAGCAGCCAATGTTCGGCCAGGGTGGATGCCATGCGGGCGAAGAAGTCGCGGTTCAGGTAGGGCGCGTTGCCATGTTCCAGGTAGGTGCGCTCGTAGCAGCGGTAGAAAAAGTCCCACTCTTGCGGCGTGATGTCCTGTCCGCGTGAGCAGCGGAAGCTGATGCCGGCATCCGTGACCTTGCGCCGCTCCTGGCGGATCTTCTTGCGCTTTTCCTGATTGAGCGAGGCGAGGAAAGCGTCGAAATCGGCATAACCCGGCCTGGTGTTCTGCCAGTGGAACTGTACGCTGTGGCGCCGCATCAGGCCGGCATGCTGGCTGGCCTCAAGGTCGTCGTCACTGCCAAACAGCAGGTGCAGCGAGGAGAGGTGTTCTGTTCGGCATGTCTTGAGCACGGCTTGTACCAGCGCCTCACGTGTGTGGGCATTGCGGGCCAGCAAGCGGCTGCCTGGAACCGGTGTGAAAGGTACGGCCACCACGGCCTTGGGGTAATAGGCGAGGCCGTGTTCGGCGTAAGCATTGGCCCATGCCCAATCGAACACATATTCGCCGTAAGAATGCTCCTTGAGGTAGAGCGGGCAGGCTGCAAGCAACTGCGCTTGCCGGGATTCGTTGTCCGTCAGGGCTGGAGAGGCTGCGTCTTCCCATAGCGTGACAAAACGCGGTGTCCAACCGGTGGCCGGCGTGGCGCAGCCGCTCTCGTGCAGAGCCGCCAGGTACTCATGCCGCATGAAGGGCGTGGGCTGGGCTTGCTGTGCCAGCAGGCGGTTCCACTGTGCGGCATCGACTTGCAGCGGCGAGTCCAGCACCCGGATGACATAATCGGTTTTGCTCACACGGCTCCCGAACGGTTCTTTCTTTCCATGACACTCAGTATCTGCGTTGCGCAGCTCAACTTTGTCGTCGGCGACATGGCCGGCAATGCGCAAAAAATCATCGAGGCGGCGCGCAGCGCCCATGCTGCGGGCGCGCACCTGCTGCTGACGCCGGAATTGTCCATTTGCGGTTATGCGGCAGAAGACCTGTTCCTGCGGCCATCTTTCATCGCTGCCTGCGATGATGCCGTGAAAACAGTGGCCCGCGAGCTGGCCGGGTTAAAGGACATGACGGTGGTGGTGGGGCATCCCGCCGGTGTCGACCAGGCCGGGGTTCGTACCCGTTCGGTGTCGGTGCCCAACCGCCTGAACGCTGCCAGCGTCCTGCGCGAAGGCAGCGTGGTGGCCCGTTATGCCAAGCGCGAACTGCCCAACTACCAGGTGTTCGACGAGCGCCGCTATTTCCTGCCGGGGCAGGAGGTCTGTGTTTTCGAAGCCGGCCCGGCGGACGCACGCGTCAAGGTCGGCCTGCTGATCTGCGAAGACGCCTGGTTCGAGGCGCCGGCGCGCCTGACGCGCGCGGCCGGGGCCGAACTGCTGGCGGTGATCAACGCCTCGCCCTTCCATGTGGGCAAGGGGCTGGAGCGTGAGCAGATGATGCGTCAACGGGCCCAGGCCTGCGGCCTGCCGCTGGTCTATGCCCATCTGGTGGGCGGGCAGGACGAGGTGGTGTTCGAGGGACATTCCTTCGCTGTCAACGCCGACGGCTCGCTCGCGGGTCGTGCCCCGAGTTTTGAGGAAAATCTGTTTAAAGTCCTTGTCAATATTGCGCCGGGCGCTATTAATTTGGTAGCTAATGTGGCGCCGGAACGTTCGGCTGATGCCGATCTGTGGGATGCCCTGGTGCTGGGCGTGCGCGACTACATCGGCAAGAACGGCTTTCCCGGCGCGATCATCGGACTGTCGGGCGGCATCGACTCGGCGCTGGTACTGGCGATTGCAGTCGATGCACTGGGGGCCGAGCGGGTGCGCACCGTCATGATGCCGTCGCCTTATACGGCCGACATCAGCTGGATCGATGCGCGCGACATGGCGACCCGCCTGGGTGTGCGCTACGACGAGATCTCCATTACGCCGGAGTTTGAGGCTTTCAAGTCCTCGCTGGCCGAGCAGTTCCGCGGTCTGCCGGAAGACACGACCGAGGAGAACATCCAGGCCCGTATCCGCGGCACGCTGCTGATGGCCCTGTCCAACAAGAGCGGCCGCATCGTGCTGACCACCGGCAACAAGTCGGAGATGGCCACGGGGTACTGCACGCTCTATGGCGACATGGCTGGCGGCTTTGCGGTGATCAAGGACCTGGCCAAGACCACGGTGTTCCGCCTGGCGCACTGGCGCAATGCGCACGATCCCTTCGAGACCGGTCGTAGCCCGATTCCCGAGCGCATCATCACGCGCCCGCCCAGTGCCGAGCTGCGTCCCGGCCAGGTGGACCAGGACAGCCTGCCCCCTTATGAAGTGCTGGATGCGATTCTGGAGCGCTACATGGAAAACGACGAGAGCATCGAGGAGATCGTGGCCCAGGGCTATGACCGGGCCGATGTGGAGAAGGTGACCCGCCTCATCAAGATCAACGAGTACAAGCGCCGCCAGGCGCCGGTCGGTATCCGGGTGACGCACCGCAGCTTCGGCAAGGATTGGCGTTATCCTATTACCAACCGGTTCCGGGCCTGATAATCGGGCTTGAAACCTTGTTCCCCATCAGCGACAGATTCAGCAGACAGGAATTCCAGAGATGAAACAGATCACCGCCATCATCAAGCCGTTCAAACTCGAAGAAGTGCGCGAGGCCCTGGCCGAGTGCGGTGTCAATGGCTTGACCGTGACCGAGGTCAAAGGTTTCGGCCGTCAGAAGGGCCATACCGAGCTCTACCGCGGAGCCGAGTACGTGGTGGACTTTCTGCCCAAGGTGAAGGTGGAAGTCGTGGTCAAGAGCGAGGATGCGGACCGCTGCGTGGATGCCATCGTCAAGGCGGCGCACACCGGCAAGATCGGCGACGGCAAGATCTTCATCACCAGCGTCGAACGCGTGGTGCGCATCCGTACCGGCGAGCTGGACGATTCAGCAATCTAAATTCCGCCGAGGTGGGGGGCCGGGGCGAAGCCCGCGTCCTGCACGAGGCGTGTCAGCAGCGTTTGCGGATCGGTTCCTGTCTGGATCAGATCCATCTGCCAGTCGCTCAGGAACTGCTGCTCGACTGTGGCGCCCAGAAAGGCCAGCAGGCCATCGTAGTAGCGGTCGACATTGAGCAGCCCGACGGGTTTGTCGTGGTAGCCGAGCTGGCGCCAAGTCCAGACTTCAAACAATTCCTCGAAGGTACCGATACCGCCCGGCAGCGCCAGGAAGGCGTCGGCGCGTTCGGCCATCATGCGCTTGCGCTCGTGCATGGTGTCCACGATGTAGAGCTCGGTGCAGTCGTGAAATGCCCATTCCTTTTCCACCAGTGCCTTCGGGATGACGCCAACCACGCGGCCACCGGCCTGCAAGGCGGCTTCGGCGGTAATGCCCATCAGGCCAGCCTTGCCGCCGCCATAGACCAGTTGGCCGCCATGCTGGCCGATCCAGGTGCCCACAGCGCGGGCCGCCTCGGCATACTCCGGCTTGCTGCCGGGACGGGAGCCACAATAGACACAGACGGAAAAAGCAGGGGTCATGAAAAAAACCTTTGCCATAGGGCGGCAAGCCAAATGCCGATGCACAGGAGCAGGCTCAACAGCACGGCCGCGCTGCCCATGTCCTTGGCGCGCTTGGAGAGGTCGTGCCATTCGGGGCCGATGCGATCGATGGCGGTCTCGATGCCGGTGTTGAGCAGTTCGACAATCATCACGATGAGGACGGAGCCGGCCAACAGCGCGGTTTCCATCCAGTTGCGTCCGGCCCAGAGCGATAGCGGCAGCAGCACGATGGCGGCCAGCGCCTCCTGACGGAAGGCGGTTTCCTGCCAGCCGGCGCGCAGCCCCTCCATGGAATAGCCCAGGGCATGCCACATGCGGTTGACGCCGCTGCGGGATTTTTGGGGGTTGACGTCTGAATTTTCCTGAAAATCTGGCATGCGCAGATTGTCACCGAGCTTTGTGACGCTTCAGCGGCTCAGCGGCTGAGAACTGATCAATCGAGTACCGGCCAGGGCGTCATGCCAGAACTGCCGCTGGGGATGGAAGCGGCTCAACAAGGCCCAGACGGCAACCCAGCCCAGGACGATGACGGCCGATTCGGCGCCGGTCAGTCCGAACGGGGCCATGGCGGCCAGGGCCGGCAGAAACCAGAGCCAAGCCAAGACATAACGCAGCAAGGCGCGGGCCTGTGTGAGCGGGCGGCCTTGGGTGTCAACAACACGGATGTGCCAGGTTTTCATGGCCAGCGTCTGGCCTTTGGCCCAGAACCAGGTGAAGTAGATGCCCAGCACGACAAACAAGAAGGCCTGCTGCACATGCCGGTTCTCCAGTGCGTGCCGTGTTTGCGTCAGGGTGCTGAAGAGGTAGCCGGCGATGAAGATCACGCCGAACAGAAGCAGCCCCTCATACAGCCAGCACGCCATACGCCGCCATAGGCCGGGGGCCTGCAGAGAGTGAGACGTAGCGGGGACGTTGCCGGAGGATGCGTGCGGCTGGCTGCTTGCCTGATTCGAAATCATTGATCGGGAGCTGGCTCGGTTGTTTCCGTCGTCGCGGGCGGTACTGTTGTCTGTGTCGTTGCCGGCGGTGTTGACAAGACGGGCTGCGGCAGCAGGGTGTTGGCCTGAAGCGGTATCGGCTTGGCGGATGGGTTTTCGGGTTTGGGTGTATGGCGGGTCACCGGTACCTTGGTCAGCTTATCCGTCGCCACGACGGGTTTGACGATGGCGGCACCTGTTGTCGGCTTGGCGGGCGCCTTGGCGGCCAGCTTTTTCTTCTCTTCCGGGCTGAGTTCCTGATAGGCCTGCCATTGGACGGCCTTTTCCTGCGGAGAGAGTTTCTTGGTTTCGACGAAGTTCAGGCGTGCCTGCGTTCGCTGCTGCTGGCTGAGTGAAACCCATTCGCTCATGCGGCTGTGCATCATGGCTTGCTCGGCAGGCGGCAGGGTGTGGTAATTCCTGGAAATTTCCAGCCACTTGCGCTTGCGCTCCGCGGGCAGTTCGTGCCATTTGCCAGCCAGAGGGCGCAATGCCCGTTGTTGAGCGGGCGTCAGCTTTTGCCAAGTCGGCTGGCTGGACGATCTCGCTGCCGGGGTTTTCCGGGGGGCTGTCGTGGTGGGGGTGGTCTGCGCCCCCTCTACCTGAGGGGGGGGCGCCGCGGGGGGCGCCGTTTGCGCCTGTGCGAATACCGTCGGACTGCTCAAGACCGCCATCAACACCCATGCAAAATTAGCAAAAACTCTCGCCATGGCGTCGACTGTTTACTGGGCCTGTTGTTCGAGACGGGATTTGAGGAACTGCACGAAGCCGGCATCGGTATAGGCGGCAGGCGGCAGGTCATCCGTGAGAATGGCCGCATCGATATCTGCCAGCTCTTTGGCATTGAAATCGTCGTCGAGCATATTCATGGCAATCAGACCCGCAATCAGAAGCAGCAGCGGAATGATCGCCGCCAGTCGATGCCACAGGCTCCCCTCGCTATCGCCAAAACCGAGCGTGGCTGCGCCGCCATTGTTCAGGACCTGGGGTGCTGTGGCAGTTTGGGGCGCTCTGCGCTGGCCCAGCGCCTGCATCCGTGCGGCGCGCAGACGCTCCGAAATGTCGTAGGGAAGGGCGGTGGTGGATTCGGATAAACGTGCGGCCACGGACCGGCCGAAGCGGTCCTGGAGAGACGGGTCTTGCTGATGTGTCGAATGCTTCATAGTCGTATTCCCTTGGCTTTTAATGCCTTGCTCAGGGCCTGAACTGCCCTGGAACAGTGCGTTTTCACGCTGCCCTCGGAACAGCCCATGGCGGCCGCTGTCTCGGCCACGTCCAAATCCTCCCAATAACGCATGAGGAAGGCTTCCCGTTGACGGGTGGGCAACTCCTGGATTTTCTTCTCGATTTCAAGCAAGACTTGGGCCCGTTCCGTCTGGCTTTCCGCGCTTTCAGTTCGATTGGAACCATCCGAGGCGTCCAAAGTTTCCAAAAGGTCGAAATCACCGTCCAGGTCATTCGACTCAAAGTCGCTCATGTTTGAAAACAGGGCGTTGCGGGTTTTTTGCCGTCGAAACCAGTCCAGTGTGCAGTTGGACAGGATGCGCTGGAACAGCATGGGCAGTTCCGCGATCGGCTTGTGGCTGTAGTGCTCGACCAGCTTCATCATGCTGTCTTGGACGATGTCCAGGGCGGCTTCGTCGTTGCGAACGTGATACACCGAACGCTTGAACGCGCGCTTTTCAACGCTTTTCAGGAAATCAGAGAGTTCTTGTTCGGTGGCCAAGCGCGTGAAACCCGGGCGGGTGTTTGAAGTGTCTCGATGTTCTGGCACGCCCCGCATTGGGGTGCACTTTGGAGACGATTATGGCACCGGGGGCCTATTTTCCAGGACTGGATTTCAATTTCATTGGTGCAGTGCGATAATCTGCTTTGCGAATCAAAAAGCAAACGGGTCACAGCACGGTGCTACAAGCAATGCGCCCATGGCTTTGACCTTAAGTCCCGACGCGACACCACAAGTGTTTGCGAAGGGGCACCCAAGGTTTTTCGTTAGAGAAATTCACAAAGGTTCATCATGGAAATTTCAAAAGCTGAAATCGCTTCGGCCGCCGCCGCCAGTCCAGCCGGTCATGCCGAGGAACTGCGTGGCGCAGAAATCCTGGTCAAGGCGCTGCAGGCCGAAGGCGTCAAGTACATCTGGGGTTATCCTGGCGGCGCGGTCCTGCACATCTACGACGCCTTCTACAAGCAGGACACTATCCAGCACATCCTGGTGCGGCATGAGCAGGCCGCTGTCCATGCCGCTGACGGCTACGCCCGTGCCACGGGCGATGTGGGCGTGGCGCTGGTGACTTCGGGGCCGGGCGTGACCAATGCCATCACCGGCATTGCCACGGCCTATATGGACAGCATTCCGATGGTGATCGTGACCGGCCAAGTTCCGACGGCAGCGATCGGCCTGGATGCCTTCCAGGAATGCGACACCGTGGGCATCACACGCCCCATTGTCAAGCACAACTTCCTGGTCAAGGATGCACGCGATCTGGCTGCGACCATGAAAAAGGCTTTCCACATTGCCCGCAGTGGCCGTCCTGGCCCGGTGGTGGTGGATATTCCGAAGGACGTCTCGTTCAAGAAGGTGGCCTACGCGGGTTATCCGGAATCGGTGGAAATGCGCTCCTACAACCCGGTGCGCAAGGGGCATACGGGGCAGATTCGCAAGGCGCTGCAACTGCTGCTGACGGCCAAGCGTCCCTACATCTACACCGGCGGCGGGGTGTTGCTGGGCAATGCCACGGCCGAGTTGCGTGCCTTGGTGGACATGCTGGGCTATCCCTGCACCAACACCCTGATGGGCCTGGGTGCCTACCCCGCATCGGATCCCAAGTTCCTGGGCATGCTGGGCATGCACGGCACGATCGAGGCCAACAACGCCATGCAGAACTGCGATGTGCTGCTGGCCGTAGGCGCGCGGTTTGACGACCGGGTGATCGGCAATCCCAAACACTTTGCCCAGAACGAGCGCAAGATCATCCACATTGACATCGATCCGTCGAGCATTTCCAAGCGTGTCAAGGTGGATATTCCGATCGTTGGCGATGTCAAGGACGTGCTGACCGAGATGCTCGCCATGATCAAGGAAAGTGCGATCAAGCCCGACGCCCAGGCGCTGGGCGGCTGGTGGGAGGCGATCGAGGGCTGGCGCAAGCGCGATTGCCTGAAATACGACCGTGGGAACAAGGACGTCATCAAGCCGCAGTACGTGATCGAGACGCTGTGGAACATGACCAAGGATGCAGATACCTACATCACGTCCGATGTGGGTCAGCACCAGATGTGGGCGGCACAGTACTACCGTTTTGACGAGCCGCGGCGCTGGATCAACTCCGGCGGCCTGGGCACCATGGGCGTGGGCATTCCCTACGCCATGGGCATCAAGCTGGCCAAGCCGGAGAGTGAGGTCTATTGCGTGACCGGTGAGGGATCGGTGCAGATGTGCATCCAGGAGCTCTCCACCTGCTTGCAGTACAACACGCCGATCAAGATCCTGTCGCTGAACAACCGCTACCTCGGCATGGTGCGCCAGTGGCAGGAGATCGAGTACTCGGGCCGCTACAGCCACAGTTACATGGATGCGCTGCCGAACTTCGTCAAGCTGGCCGAGGCCTATGGCCACGTCGGCATGCTGATCGAGCGGCCGCAGGACGTGGAGCCGGCGTTGCGCGAAGCACGCAAGCTCAAGGACCGCACGGTGTTCATGGACTTCCGTACCGATCCCACCGAGAACGTGTTCCCGATGGTGCAGGCCGGCAAGGGCATTACCGAGATGCTGCTGGGCAGCGAGGACTTGTAACGCACCAGGACCGGGTCCTGTATCGGGCCTGGTTATATTTTTTAATCGTAGACGAATCTATTGCCTGCCAAGCCCTGCCGTTACCGCGGCCGGGGGAGGGCAGCGAAAAGAGGAATCCTGACATGAAACACATCATTGCCGTATTGCTGGAGAACGAGCCGGGTGCCCTGTCTCGCGTGGTGGGCCTGTTCTCGGCCCGAGGCTACAACATCGAATCCTTGACCGTGGCGCCGACCGAAGATGCCAGTCTGTCGCGCATGACGATCCAGACCACCGGTTCGGACGACGTCATCGAGCAGATCACCAAGCACCTTAACCGTCTCATTGAAGTGGTCAAGGTGGTGGACCTGACCGAAGGTGCCTACATCGAGCGCGAACTCATGATGGTCAAGGTGCGCGCGGTGGGCAAGGAGCGTGAGGAGATGAAGCGCATGGCCGATATCTTCCGCGGCCGTATCATCGACGTCACCGACAAAAGCTACACCATCGAGCTGACCGGCGATCATTCCAAGAACGATGCTTTCCTGGAAGCGATCGACCGCAGTGCCATTCTGGAAACCGTGCGCACCGGCAGCAGCGGCGTTGGCCGCGGCGAGCGCATTCTGCGAGTCTGATTTTTATCTGGTTTTATCAAGGAGAAAGAAGTGAAAGTTTTCTACGACAAAGACTGTGACCTGAGCCTGATCAAGGGCAAGACCGTGGCCATCATCGGCTACGGCAGCCAGGGCCATGCCCATGCTCAGAATCTGAACGACAGTGGCGTCAAGGTTGTGGTCGGTCTGCGCAAGGGTGGCGCTTCCTGGGACAAGGTCGGCAAGGCCGGTTTGACCGTGATGGAAGTCAACGATGCCGTCAAGGCCGCCGACGTGGTCATGATCCTGCTGCCCGACGAGCAGATCGCCGAGGTGTATACCAACAACGTCGCGCCCAACATCAAGTCGGGCGCATCGCTGGCCTTCGCCCACGGCTTCAATGTCCACTACAACCAGGTTGTGCCGCGCGCCGACCTGGACGTGTGGATGGTGGCGCCCAAGGCCCCGGGCCATACCGTGCGTAGCACCTATGCCCAAGGTGGCGGCGTGCCGCACCTGGTGGCGGTGCACCAGGACAAGAGTGGCAAGGCGCGTGACCTGGCCCTGTCCTACGCCATGGCCAATGGTGGCGGCAAGGCCGGCATCATCGAGACCAACTTCAAGGAAGAGACCGAGACCGACCTGTTCGGCGAGCAGGCCGTGCTGTGCGGCGGTGCGGTTGAGCTGATCAAGATGGGTTACGAAACCTTGGTCGAGGCTGGCTACGCTCCCGAGATGGCTTACTTCGAGTGCCTGCACGAGCTCAAGCTGATCGTGGATCTGATCTATGAAGGCGGTATCGCCAACATGAACTACTCGATCTCGAACAATGCCGAGTTCGGCGAGTATGTGACGGGCCCCGAGGTGATCAACGAGCAGTCGCGCGCTGCCATGCGCAATGCGCTCAAGCGCATCCAGAATGGCGACTACGCCAAGATGTTCATCCAGGAAGGCCGGCTGAACTACCCGAGCATGACGGCTCGTCGCCGCAACACGGCCGACCACTCCATCGAGAAGGTCGGGACCCAACTGCGCGCCATGATGCCCTGGATCGCCAAGAACAAGCTGGTCGACCAGACCCGCAACTAAGCCGCACCATGCGCTTTCAACAAAGGCCACTTCGGTGGCCTTTGTTTTTTTGTTTGAACCGGACGTGAGGGTGGCTTACACTCAAAACTTATGGATTACCTCAACTCTTTCTGTTTTTGTTCAACAGGCATAGGCGCTGCAATTTTTGGCGCCCTGTCTTTTAAGGCTGGGGTTTGACCATGCATGACGGTGATGATGCATTTGCCGAAGGTGAGGCCGTGATGGTGCGCAAGCGCCGCAAGGGTATCTACATCCTTCCCAATCTGTTCACGCTGGCCGCCTTGTTTGGCGGTTTCTTTGCCATCGTGATGGCCATGAACGAGCGTTTCGACATGGCTGCTATCGGCGTGTTCTGTGCCATGGTGCTCGATAGCCTGGATGGCCGTGTGGCGCGCATGACGAATACGCAGAGCGCATTTGGCGAGCAGATGGATTCTCTTTCCGACATGGTGTCCTTTGGCGCGGCACCAGCCCTGATTGCCTACGAGTGGGCACTCAAGGGGCTGGGGCGCTGGGGCTGGGTTGCCGCCTTCGTCTATTGCGCCTGTGCTGCCCTGCGGCTGGCGCGTTTCAATGTCAACACGACGGTGGTGGACAAGCGCTATTTCCAGGGCTTGCCGTCGCCGGCGGCAGCGGCTCTGGTGACAGGCTTCATCTGGATCATGACCGAACTGGATGTGGCCGGCTCGACGGTGGCCTGGCCCATGTTTGTAATGGCTCTGTACGCCGGCCTGACCATGGTGAGCAATGTCCCGTTCTATAGCTTCAAGGACATCCAGATGAAAAAGAGCGTCCCGTTCGCGGTGATCGTTCTGATTGCTCTGGGCATTGCCGTCATCAACATCCATCCGCCCGTCGTGCTTTTTGGCGTTTTCGTGATCTATGGCCTGAGCGGCTATGCGGTCTATGGCTGGCGCAAGGCCAAGGGCAAGCCCACCAGCGTCATCAGCACCTCGACCGACGAGCCGGATGAGCGGGGGTTGCATCAATAGTCGGCTCCATAGAAGAAGCCAATGCACGCCGCCATATCTTGTGGTACATTGAGTCCATGAAATCTATTTCGCTAGCGCTACTGCTGCTACGCCAACACGGGCGGAATTGCTAGCGCACGCGCAGATTTCCCACAAGGCCCGTATGCACTCGCAGCGGGCCTTTTGCTTTGTACTTGTCATTGTTGAATCGAGGAAACCAGGAGAACGAGATGGCCGACAAACTGATCATTTTTGATACCACCTTGCGCGATGGCGAACAGTCGCCCGGCGCATCCATGACCAAAGATGAAAAGCTGCGTATTGCCCGGCAACTTGAGCGCCTGAAGGTGGATGTGATCGAAGCCGGTTTCGCGGCCAGCTCCAATGGTGATTTCGAGGCCGTGCAGAACATTGCCAATGCCATCAAGGACTCCACCATCTGCTCGCTGTCACGCGCCAATGACCGCGACATCTCGCGCGCAGCCGAAGCGCTCAAGGGCGCCAACAGCGCCCGCATCCACACCTTCATCGCCACGTCACCGCTGCACATGGAGAAGAAGTTGCGCATGAGCCCGGAACAGGTGCTGGAGCAAGCCAAATTGGCGGTTCGCTTCGCCCGCAACCAGGTGGCCGATGTGGAGTTCAGCGCTGAAGATGGCTATCGCAGCGAGATGGATTTCCTGTGCCGCGTGGTCGAAGCTGTCATCAAGGAGGGTGCCACCACCATCAACATTCCGGATACCGTGGGCTACGCCGTACCGGAGCTGTACGGCAACTTCATCAAGACCCTGCGTGAGCGCGTGCCCAATTCGGACAAGGCGATCTGGTCGGTGCATTGTCACAACGACCTCGGCATGGCCGTGGCCAACTCGCTGGCCGGTGTCAAGATCGGTGGCGCACGGCAGGTGGAGTGCACCATCAACGGCCTGGGCGAGAGGGCCGGCAACTGCAGTCTGGAAGAGGTGGTGATGGCGGTCAAAACGCGTCGCGACTACTTCAACCTGGATGTCGGCATCGACACCAGGCACATCGTGGCGGCCAGCCGCATGGTCAGCCAGACCACCGGCTTCGTGGTGCAGCCGAACAAGGCCGTGGTGGGGGCCAATGCTTTTGCCCATGCCTCCGGCATCCACCAGGATGGTGTGCTCAAGGCGCGCGACACCTACGAGATCATGCGCGCCGAAGATGTGGGCTGGTCTGCCAACAAGATCGTGCTGGGCAAGCTCAGTGGCCGCAATGCCTTCAAGCAGCGCCTGCAGGAGTTGGGGGTCTCGCTGGACAGCGAAACCGAGATCAATACCGCCTTTGCCAAGTTCAAGGAGCTGGCCGACCGCAAGAGCGAGATCTTCGACGAGGACATCCTGGCCCTGGTCAGCGACGAGAGCGTGACCAGTGAGAAGGAGCGGTATGGCTTCGTGTCGCTGTCACAGCACAGTGAAACCGGGGAGCGGCCACAGGCGTCGATCGTGATCACGGTGGACGGCAAGGAGGTCAAGGGAGAGTCCGACGGCAATGGTCCGGTGGACGCCTCGCTCAAGGCCATCGAGTCCCATGTGAAAAGCGGGGCGGAAATGGTGCTTTATTCGGTGAATGCCATCAGCGGATCGACCGAAAGTCAGGGGGAGGTGACCGTGCGGCTGCAAAACAGCGGCCGGGTGGTCAATGGCGTCGGCGCCGACCCCGATATCGTGGTTGCTTCGGCCAAGGCGTACCTGAGTGCGCTCAACAAATTGTCCAGCAAAGCCGACCGGGTGGCCGCTCAAGGCTAGGGTGATCCCGGATTTGCAGGAGTTTGTTGAGATAAATCGCGCAAGTACTTGATCTTGCGCGATTTTTTTTGTATAAACCGAGTCATCGAATATGTGCGGAGAAGAATGCATGCGGATTCAAAACAGGGCTGGCTGGGTAAAAGCTTTGAATCGATTGGTTTGGGGCATGTGTGCCATGTCGGTTTTGACGGCTTTTGTCGCCGTTGATGCCAGCGCAGCCCAAATCCGCGCCTCCGATAGCAAACCTGGCGTCAAACGCAAGGTTTCCAAAACGATCTACGTTGCCAAGCGCAAGTCCGCAGTGCGTATGGCGGCAATCCCTGCCAGGCCTTCTTTCGGCCAACTGGCCGGATTGCATCAGGCGCAGGATGCGCTGGATCTCAAGTCCAGTGTGGCTTTGGTGGTGGATCAGGAAACGCAGGAAGTGCTGTTCAGCAAAAACGAGCAGGCGGTACTGCCGATTGCTTCCCTGACCAAGCTGATGACCGGCCTGATCATCAGCGAAGCCAAGCTGCCCATGGACGAGATGCTTACCATCACGCAGGACGATGTCGACACGGAGAAGGGCAGCTCTTCGCGTTTGCGCGTGGGCACTACGCTCAGCCGTGCCGAACTGCTGCATCTGGCCCTGATGTCGAGCGAGAACCGGGCTGCCAGCGCGCTCGGGCGTACTTATCCCGGCGGCTTGTCCGCCTTTGTCAGTCTGATGAACGCCAAGGCCCGCATGCTGGGCATGCACGACACCCGCTATGTCGAGCCGACCGGCCTGTCCAGCAAGAACCAGTCAAGCGCCAAGGATCTGGCCATGCTGGTCAACGTGGCCTCGGCCGACCCCCTGCTGCGTGAATACTCCACTTCGCCAGGTTATCAGGTCGCAGTTGGCCGGCAGGTGCTGCAGTACAACAACACCAACCGCTTGGTGAAGAATCCGACCTGGGACATCGGCTTGCAAAAAACCGGCTACATCTCCGAAGCCGGACAATGTCTGGTGATGCAGGCGCAGGTCGCGGGCCGCAAGCTCATCATGGTGTTCCTGGATTCGGCGGGAAAGCTCACGCGCATTGCCGATGCAGAACGTGTGCGTCGCTGGGTCGAGTCGATTCCGCAGGCGCGCCCGGTGACTGGTCTTGCCGCCAGCGAGACGCTGGCGTTCAACTGATTTCCACTGATCCCGGCAGCGCCCCTTTCGCTTGCTAGGGGGCGCTGGCCGTATCAATGCGGCTTGGCGCCAGGCTGATAGCCCAAGGTACGGGAAATTTCGTCGGCCACGGCCTGCAACTTCGGCAGCCATTCCTCGTCCAGCCGTCCCGTCGGGGCGGAGATCGACAAACCCGCCACCAGCTTGCCCTGGTCGTCATAGATGCCGGCGGCCATGCAGCGCACGCCCAGTTCCAGCTCTTCGTCGTCGCGTGCCACGCCATACTGGCGCACCTTGGACAGTTCGCGCTCCAGCACCGGCAACTGCGTGATGCTGTTCTTGGTGTGTCCGCTCAGGCCCGTACGCGTGGCATAGGCCCGTACGCGTTGCGGATCTTCTGCCGCCAGAAACAGCTTGCCGACCGAGGTCAGGTGCAGCGGCGCGTGGCCACCAATGGCGCGCACCACCTGCATGCCCGAACGCTCGCTGTAGGCGCGTTCGATGTAGACGATTTCGTCGCCCTGGCGCATGCTCAGGTTGACCGGCTGATGGATTTGCTTGTGCAGCTCGCGCATCGGTGCCATGGCGGCATCGCGCACATTGAGTCGCCCCTTCACCAGGTTGCCGAGTTCGAGCAGCCGCATGCCCAGGCGGTAGGTGCCGGGTTGGGGGCGGTCGACGTAGCGGCCGATAGCCAGATCGTTAAGAATGCGGTGCGCCGTGGAGGGGTGCAGGCCGGTTTTTTCGCTGATTTCCTTGAGTGAAACAGCCTCCTCCCGGGAGGCGAGCACGTCCATCAAGGTGAACATGCGCTCAATCACCTGGACGGTGGGCGTGGCATTGATATCGGGATCTGTTTTTTTCATGAACTACTCCTGGGCCTTGCCAGGATTTTACTTCGTGAAATCCTCTTTCGGGCGCATCCAGTGCTGTCAGAGAGCATCGATGGGGGCCACCCAGTGGCCATTCAGCAGTATCTCATTGGGCACAAAGCGGGCTTTGTAGTTCATTTTCCGGCTCTCGGCGATCCAGTAGCCGAGGTAGACGTAGCGCAAGCCCATGGATTGCGCTTGTGCGATCTGCCAGAGGATGTTGTAAGTGCCGTAGCTGGCGTGGGCCTCGGGTTCGTAAAACGTGTAGACCGCCGACAGGCCGTCATCCAAGACGTCGAGGATGGAGACCATCTTCAATGTACCGGGGCTGCCGTCGACCTGGGTTTCGCGGAATTCCACCAGCCGGGAGTTGACCCGGCTTTGCAGCAGGAACTGGGTGTACTGGTCAATGCTGTCCTGGTCCATGCCGCCGCCCGCATGCCGCCCGTTCTGGTAGCGCAGGTAGAGCTGGTAGTGCTCCGGCATGAAGCACAGCTTGAGGACGCGGGCCTGCAGGGACTGATGCTGCTGACGGGTGCGGCGCTGACTGCGATTCGGCTGAAACTCTTGCGCTAGCACACGCAGTGGGGTGCAGGCCTGGCAGCCGTCGCAGTAGGGGCGGTAGGTGAACATGCCGCTGCGGCGAAAACCCTTGGCCACCAATTCCGAATAAGTAGCGTTGTTGATCAGATGGCTGGGGGTTGCCACTTGCGAGCGTGCCAGGTGGTCGTCCAGATAGCTGCACGGGTAGGGTGCGGTCGCATAGAACTGCAAGGTCTGCAGGGGAAGATCCTTGAGGTGCGTCACGTGGGCTCCGAAAGCGTAGCGGTGAGTTGTTTCCAGTATAGAGGCTCGAAATGCCAGAGAGGGAGAGGCGCCTGGCGTGCCCGGCGAACCTCGGCCAGGAAGGAGGCGCGTGGTACCTCCTGTGCGCCGAGCGAGCTCAGGTGCCGGGTGTTCTGCTGGCAGTCGATCTGACGGATGCCGTGTTGACGGCAAAAGCAGACCAGCGCAGCCAGCGCGATCTTGGAGGCATCGGTGGCACGTGCAAACATTGATTCGCCGAAGACGGCCTGACCCAGCGCTACGCAATACAGGCCGCCGACGAGTCGCCCATCGACCCAGGTCTCCACGCTGTGCGCAAAACCGGCACGGTGCAGCGCACGGTAGGCCTGCACCATGGCCGGCACGATCCAGGTGCCCGACTGGCCTTCGCGCGGACTGCTCGAGCAGGCCTGGATCACTTGGTCGAAGGCCGTGTCGATACGGACCTCGCAGCCAGGCGTGGCTCGGAATTTTTGTAATGTCTTTCTGAGTGAGCGATGCAGGCGGAATTTCGCCACATCGAGCACCATGCGTGGGTCCGGACTCCACCAGAGAATCGGCTGGCCCGCGCTGAACCAGGGAAAGATGCCCTCGGCGTAGGCCTTGCACAGGGTTGGCACGTCGAGCTGTCCGCCGGCCGCCAGCAGCCCGGGGGCTTCAGAGTGTCCCTCCCAGGCCTGCGTGACCGGGGGGAAGTCGTCGCCTGGCTCTAACCAGGGCAGAGGGGGCGGACTCGTTTGCATGCAGCAACTTTAGCCGAGTCAGGCCGGGAATCTGGTCGTTGAGCCGGTAGAATACGCAGCTTGTCGGGGCGTAGCGCAGCCTGGTAGCGCATCTGCTTTGGGAGCAGAGGGTCGTACGTTCGAATCGTATCGCCCCGACCATTTTCTTGTTTCAGGATCTCTGCCCGTAGCTCAGGTGGATAGAGCAACAGCGTTCTGAAGCCCTCAACTTGGATGAGTTGATGTTGGCTAGCAGACCTTTCCTGCGCTGATACAACACGCAGGGCAACTCACAGCCCTTGGTTCGGGTTCCGAAAAGCCAAAAAACCTTCTGGCATTGGATCGTTCTTGTCCCGCACCGGTGCATCTGATGGCCCATCGTGTCATAAAAGAACAATCCCTACCATGCCGCAGGTGTACTTGCGGCATGGCAGAGCGGGGTCATGTGCGGACGCGGACCGTATCAGGATTCAGCTGTAAAGCCGACCTTCTTTATCAGCGGTCCCCACTTCTTATATTGTTCATTCAGGCTCTGTCCCAACTCGGCTGGGGTGGAGCCCTGAGCGATCAGGCCAACAAGCGCGAGTGCGTCGATGACGCTTCGGTCCTTGACGGCGGCATTGATGGCTGAGTTCGCTGCGGCAACCACGCCTGCGGGGGTCTTGGCTGGCGCAAAAAAAGAGAACCACTCATCGACAACAAGGTCGGAAAATCCTTGTTCAGCAAGAGTAGGGATGTCGGATACAAATGGTGATCGCTTGGCGCCAGAGGTGGCTAGGATGCGCAACTTGCCAGCTCGGTGATTCGCCAGGAAGTCGCCATGCGGCGTCACCATTGCTGCAATTTGCCCGCCGACAACGTCCGTAACGCCGGGCACCGAACCCCGATAGGGGATGTGCTTGAGTTCCACGTCGCTGGCAAGCCCAAGAAGGGCGCCAATGAAGTGAGGCGTCGACCCGGCACCGGGCGAGCCGTAGCTCGCATCTTTCGGATTGGCTTTCGCCCACGCCAGAAAGTCTTTCACTGTCTTGACACTGGCCGGCACCAGAGGCCCGACAGCAAGACCATGTTGCATGCTGGCAGCCATACCAACCGGTACGAAGTCCTTGAACGGGTCGTACGAAAGCTTGTTGTAGACATGGGGATACAACGCCAGCATGGAGAACGGGGTGAGCGCAAGACTGGACCCGTCGGCGGGTGCGGTCCGGAGGACGTCCAAGGCGATCCGACCACCGGCGCCAGGTCGATTGTCCACTACCGCGGCATTTTTTGTATAGCTGCTGCCGGCCATTTTCTCACCGATCCGGCGTGCAACGATATCGCCCGAGCTCCCCGCGGGGAAGCCATAGAAGACCTTAACCTGTTCCAATGGAAGCCCGGCTTGCGCGTAGGCATTCTGGCCCAAGACACCCAGGGAACCAGCCACGGCTGAGCCCAGGGCGGCATGCATGAACTGACGACGGTTGCTCATAACACTTCTCCTCTTTAAGTAATGAAACATCTAACAAGACACGGTCGCTAGCAAAAAAACAATCGCAACGGCTGCCATGACCTCGCTCCATGGACATCAGGTCGAATCTGCCGCTGATCTCCTGTCACTGGTACTCAATTCCCATCCGGGTTCTCAAGCAAAAGGGCGATGCCTTGCCCCCCGCCGATACAAGCCGAAGCAACACCCCAGCGGGCGCCGATCGTCCGAAGCTGACGAGCTACCGTCACGGTTAGCCGAACACCGGTGGCGGCCAAGGGATGACCCAGCGCAATCGCGCCGCCATGGACGTTCAAACGATCTGAATCTAGACCAAGCTCGCGGGCAACTGCCAGGGTTTGTGCCCCCTGTGCTTCGTTGACCTCGAAGCGTGCAATGTCATCGATCTTCTTGCCACTGCGGTCGAGCAGAAGTCGGATCGCCGGTGCCGGACCGATACCCATGATTTCAGGCGGGACACCAACAACTGCAGCAGCGGCCACGCGCGCGAGAGGTGCGCGGCCCCAGGCCCGGGTGACTGCGCTGCCAGCCACCAGGGCGGCGGCGGCAGCGTCGGTCAGGGCCGCGCTGTTGCCACCCGTCTGCACGCCGCCAGGAAACACCGTGCGCAGTGCGGAGAGCACCTCCACGGATGTCGGACGCGGATGCGTATCTCGCTCAATAACCGCAGTCTTGCCCGACAGGCGCAATTGACGCGGCCTGTAACCCGTCAACTCGAATGATTCGCCGCTCACTGGAACGATTTCGTCCGCGAGCCACCCGGACTCTTGTGCTGCGACCGCTCGTTCGAACGAACGCGCAGCGAAGGCATCCACGTCTTCGCGCGTGATGCGGTATCGCTGAGCCAAGTTCTCGGCTGTTTGGATCATCGAGACGCCTGGAGCCGGATCGTTAAGCGTTTCCCAAAGGTAGTCTTTGAATCCGAGCGGTGCCCCAAGGCGGAACCCGCTTCGGTGATCGAAAGCTGCGATCGGGTGGCGAGTCATGGACTCTGTACCCACCAACAGCGCCAGTGAAGCGACGCCGGCGGTTATCTGCTCGCCAGCCTGCCGAAAAAGCTCGAAACCAGTTCCGCATATGCGCTGAGCCATGAGTGCCGGGACTTCAACTGGTACACCGGCATACAGCCCAATGTGGCGAGGCACGTAAAACTGGTCAAATCCGCCAGGTGCCATGTTTCCGGCCATGACCGAGTCCACCCGAGAGGGGTCCATGCCTGTACGGGAGAGCACGCTACGTGCAGCCTTGATGCCCAGATCAATTGGATTGACATCGGCGAATGCGCCTTGGTAGTCAACCATGGGTGTGCGCACACCATCGAGAATGTAGACATCGCCAAATGACTGATACATGCCTGAACTCATGATGATTTTTCCACTTTGTTCGCTCGCTTTTCAAGAAAGTCGCGGACACGCTGTTTGGCGGCCCCATCTCCCTGGGCGATAGCCGACATCAACGACTCGACGAACAAGCCCTCTGCGGGGGCCAGGCCGGCAATTCGTGGCAATGCCTGCGTGATCGCGTAATTCGACAACGGTGCGTTGCTGGCGATCTTTGCTGCCAGTTCAAAGGCCCTGAATAAACCTTCACCTTCTCTGACCAGGTAGTTTGAGAGCCCCATAGATTGCCCTTCGGTCGCATCAAAAACACGGCCGGTCAGCATCATGTCGCTCATTCGCGAGACGCCGATCAGCCGCGGAATGCGGACTGAACCACTGCCGCCCACGAAAATTCCACGCTGTCCTTCGGGCAGACCGTAGTAGGCAGATGGCTCGGCGACGCGCAGATGAGTCGTCGCGGCCAGCTCCAGTCCACCGCCGACAACCGCACCATGCAATACCGAAATGACCGGTACCGGACCAAACTGAATAGCGTCAAAGGCGGCATGCCATAGCCGTGAGTGATGGATTCCGTCGGTCACGGATTGCTCGGAAACTTCTGACAGGTCAAGGCCGGCGCAAAAGTGCGATCCCTCCCCGCTGATCACGACCACGCGGGCATCCGGCGGCAGGTTGATGAATGCGGTGTGCAGCTGACGGATCATGCTGTCGCTCATCGCATTGCGCTTGCCAGGCCGGTTGAGCCGCAAATGGACAATCGGTCCTGATTGCTCGATGTAGAGCAAGGACTGTTGAGCCAAAATCCCTTCTGACGGCCGAAATTCTGCAGTTATCGAGGCATCAACCTGGATAGATGACATCGGATCCTCCCGCGTAGAGCGACGCAACATCGCTGGCGCGTCGCTTGAGGACGGCTCCTTGATTGATGTAGCCTTTGTCTGTGATCTCTCCAGCTTCAATATTCGGCGGTTCGCGCAGCAGAAGAGCCCGTCGCGGTGTCTGGGAGGAGCCGCCGCCTTCACCTCCGATGGCCTTTAATGCGTTCCCTAAATGTCTTGCCAGTTCCTGGGTGGGCAGCGCGGCGGCCTGAGCTGTCGGGAAGACGAGGACGCCTATCTCGTCGCGGTCATGGCCAGTGATCACGACGTCTTGGGCATAGGGAGCCATTGCCGAAACCACTCGTACACGCAGGGTCCCGACACTCACCCAGGTTCCCGTTGTCAGCTTGAAATCTTCAGCGACGCGGCCATTGAAGACCACACCTTGTTCTGGCTGTGTCTCATCGGCGAGATATCCGGCATCGCCAATGCGGTAATACCCTTCTTCATCATAGGCTTGGGCCGTGAGTTGAGGTGCATCCCGATAGCCCGGAAAGACGCTTACGCCGCGTACTCTGAGTTCGAGCTTCTCGCCATTGGGTATGAACTTCAGTTCAAGCCCCGGCAAAACGCCACCGATGACGCCTGCACGCTCTAACTTCCAGTGCGCGCTCGTAATCGCTGGCGAGGTTTCGGTAGATCCCCAGGATGTGGTTAGCCATACCGGCTCACCCTGGATTTTGATGGCCAGCGCCTGCAATCGATCCCACGTCGCCTGTGGCAAAGCTGCGCCGGCATAAAAGACCGTACGTAAACGCGAGAACACACGCCGAGCGAGTTTCTCATCTGCTTCAAGCAGGGGCAATGCCATTTCAAAGCCCCGCGGTACGTTGAACCAGATGGTAGGTTGCATTTCTGCGAGATTCGCAACCGATTTTTCGATCAAACCTGGCGCAGGGCGACCTTCATCAATGACCAGGGTCCCACCATTGCGCAGCACGAGGTTCAGGTTGTGGTTGCCGCCAAAGGTATGGCTCCAAGGAAGCCAATCAACGAGAACAGGCTTTTCCTTGTCGAGAAAACGCCATGCCTGGGCGATCATTTGTTGGTTCGCGCACAGCATGCGGTGCGTATTGATCACCACCTTCGGGTGTCCTGTCGAACCCGAAGTCAGCAAGTATTTTGCATGCGTGTCCGGGGTGATGGCCTCGAACGCCTCGCGAACCGCTGGGCCTTCAGCCGTTCTTGTCAGGCTGTCAAAGGAGAGTGCTCCAGGAAAAGTTTCCGCCCCCTGGCTGAATACGGCCACCGCGTGTAATCCGCTACTTGCCAGCGGCGGACCATAGACTGCAGCATCAGAGGCGTAGACCAATGCCGGCCCCAGCGTATTCAAGATGCCGTGAATCTTTGTGTAATCCCTGCTCATCCGGGAGTAGGCGCTGGAGACCGTGCAAACAGCCCGTCCGATATGCATTCCCGCAAGCGCCATCAGGACGTGATCCAACGCGTTGTCTGACAGGACAACGATCGGCGCATTGGACTTCAGTTTCAAGCCCAATAGGCATTTGTGCAATGCGCCCGACGAGAGCGCGCGTCTCGGCCCAGGTCAATTGACGCCAGCGGCCGTCGAGCGAGCGTTCTGAAAACGCCAACGCATGGGGTGTTTCAGCAGCCCATCGATCGAGCCACTCGCCAATGCAGCGCGCGTACGGTTGCAGGGGCTCCGGAGAGCGGAGCACAAAACTGCCATCATCAAAACCAACGCGTACGGCGCGTGGCTTTGCCAGCATGCCGTGATCGTTTAACCAATCGGATTTAATCGACATTCCATACACCTCTGTATGTTTGATGCGATCGAATTTTATAGAAATATGTATTGGTTAAAATTAGGGTTTACACCTGATTCCATACATATATGCATGGCATCATGATGATGAATTCTCAGTCGACCCGCATATGAACACACTGCCCCCCAAAGACAAACCGGCCCGCAAAACACGCCGGTCATCCGACACAGCGGACGGCGAAGGAACCTTGCGCAATACCCTGACCCCGGAAAGCTGGATTGACGCTGCAACCGAGGTGTTGGCGTATCAGGGTATCGATCGTGTTCGGGTGGACTTGCTTGCTCAGCAACTGGGCGTCACGCGTGGCAGCTTTTACTGGCACTTCCGTGATCGCGAGGACCTTTTGCGCAGAGTACTGCGCGCGTGGCATGAACTTGCCACGGAGCAACTGACGGCACGACTGGAGAATGCGCACACGGATGCGCTTGAACAGCTGCGCGATGTTGTTTCGCTGCCGTTTCGGGGGCGTAGTGCCGAACGTGCTGCACGAATCGAACTCGCCATTCGCGCTTGGGCACGTCGTGATGAAATGGCTCGCCATGCGGTTGACGAAGCTGATGCAAGCCGCATTGGCTACATCGCTCAAATATTTTCATCGCTGGGGTTCACGGTTGCCGAGGCAAGATTGCGCGCTTTTCTGCTTTACAGCTATGTTGTTGCCGAGTCGCAAATGTCCAATCAAGGCACAACGGCACATCGAACGGCCCGTAGCCGATTTGTAGAGAAGTTGCTGATCCAACCATTGCCGAGTTGACTTCAAGTGATGGAAACGTTTGGAGATGAATCTTCGTTGTGCCTTGGTCCCGTCCACGCATGCGCGATTGGGCGTACCCTCCACTGAGGGCGCAACATAGGCGACATGCCGAGAGTGCCGTTTCAGACCCCGAGATAGCTTGATAGTGCCGGGCTATCACTGATTTCCTCGGCGCTGCCTCGCAGTACGACTTGACCTTTCTGCAGTACAAAGGCGCGCTTGGAGCGCGCCAGCACTTTTCGGTAATCGCGATCAACGATCAGCGTGGCAATGCCGCTGGCACTGATCTCGCCGATCACGCGCCAGATTTCATTCACGATCAGCGGCGCCAGGCCTTCCGTGGCTTCATCCAAGATGATGAGTTCAGGGTGTGTCATCAGCGCCCGTCCGATGGACAGCATCTGCTGCTCGCCGCCGGAAAGTTGCGAGCCCAGATTGGACTGGCGCTCCTTGAGGCGCGGGAAAGTATCAAGTACTCGCTCGTATGACCATTCAGAACGGCCGTCACGCCCGTTGCGCGCCGCCATAACGAGGTTCTCGCGTACCGTGAGGTTGGGGAACACGCCGCGCCCCTCGGGGACGTAGGCAACGCCTAGGCGTGCCACCTCGTGCGGCCGCGCGTGAGAGGTGTCCTGACCGAAGAAGCTGATGAACCCCTCCCGCTGCATCACATGACCCAGCAGCGTGCGAATCAAGGTGCTTTTGCCCATGCCGTTGCGGCCGAGCAGTCCGACAGTCTCGCCACGGGCAATCTGCAGGTCTATGCCATGCAGCACATGACTGGAGCCGTACCAGGCATGTACGCCGCGAGCATCGAGGATCAGATCAGTCGCCATGTCAGTGGCCTCCGCCGAGATAGGCCGCTTGCACGTCGATATTGCTACGCACGGCCTCGGGTGTTCCTGATGCCAGCACACTGCCGTTCACCATGACAGTAATGCGTTCAGCGATACGAAACACGGCGTCCATGTCATGCTCCACCAACAAGATGGCCTGGTCTTTCTTCAGCTCTTCCAGCAGTGCAAGCATGCGCTCAGTCTCCTCCGCACCCATGCCAGCCAAAGGCTCGTCGAGCAGCAGAACCTGTGGTTGCGTGGCCAGACACATGGCGATTTCTAGTTGTCGTTTCTGTCCGTGCGACAGTAGGCCGGCCGGTCGCTCAAGTAGATCGACCAACCCGCTACGGACAGCGGCATCCAGAGCCGCCGCGGTGCTGACAGGGCAACGCTGGGCATTGCTCCACCAGGCCCAGGGTTTTTGCGCCATGGCCTGTGCCGACAGGCGACAGTTCTCGAACACCGTGAAGCTCGGGTAAATGGTGTTGCGCTGGTAGCTGCGCCCCAGACCGGCACGCGCGCGTCGGGGCTGTGTCCATGTGGTGACATCCTGCCCCAACAACTCGACCCGACCGTCCGAGGCATCGATTTCACCGGAGAGGATATTGATCAGCGTGGACTTGCCAGCACCGTTGGTACCGATGACAGCATGCACGGTGCCACGCTCAAGCTCGATCGATATCCGGTTGACGGCCACCAGGCCGCCCCAGCGGCGGGTGATGTCGGTGCAGCGCAGCAGGATTGCAGACTGACTCATCGTGATTCCTCTGCTGTCGTGGCATCGCGTGCGGTGTTGCGACGGCCTGTCAGCCGTTCTCGTACCTGGCTTGGAATGCCCACCAGCCCGTGTGGAAGCAGCGCCACGCTGGCGATGATGCTTAAGCCCAGACCGAGGTGCCAATGTTTGGCGAAGGCGCCGAACACGGCTTCGGACATGAAGAACTCCTGCAGAAGAACGAAGGCGAAGGCTCCGATCAGAGCGCCGCGCAGGTGGCCCAGGCCACCAAAGATAATCATGATCAGCACAGCGCCGGACTGGTGCCAGCCCAGCATTTCAGGGTTGACAAATCCATCCTTGACGGCGAACAGGAAGCCCGCCAGGCCAGCGATGCCGCCGGAGATCACAAAAGCAGCCAGCTTGTATGGGTAGGTCGAGAAGCCGGTTGCGCGCATGCGTTGCTCGTTAACGCGTATTCCTGCCAAGGCGCGGCCAAAGCGTGAGCGCAACAACAGCGCCAGAAACCCGAACATCGCAACCAGGCTGCCCAGCGTGAAAGCATAGAGTGCGAGCGACCTGTCCAGATCGAGCAACGTACCGATTGTCGGTTTGGCATTGAGATAGATGCCGTCTGTGCCGCCACCCAGCGGGGTGTCGTGGATCACATAGAAGGCCATCTGCGCAAAAGCCAGCGTCACCATGATGAAATACACGCCCTTGGTGCGCAGCGACAGTGAACCCATGATGAGTGCGTAGACGGCAGCCACCACCATGCTGGCAGGCAATAGCCAGAGTACCGAGGGTGCCTCATAGTCTGGCGAGAGGAGCACTGTGGCGTAGGCACCAATACCGAAGAAAGCCGCTTGGCCGAAGCACACCAGGCCGGTGCTGCCGACCAGCAGTTCTAGACTCAGGGCCAAGATGGCGTAGATCATGATCTTGGTGACCAAGTCGATGCCGTAACTGCTGGAAGCCAGAGGGAAAAGCGCAAGGGCGGCGAAGCTGATTGCGACAAAGAGAAGTTTGGATCGATTCATGCGTATTTCAACCTGCCTTGAAGAGACCATCAGGTTTCCAGAGCAGAACCAGTGCCATCAATACATAGACCAGAACGCCGGCAGCCTCCGGGAAAAGCACCTTGCCGAAGGTATCTACCAAACCGATGAGCAAGGCGGCCAGCAGGGCGCCGCGAATCGAACCAATGCCGCCAATGACGACTACGACGAAGCAGATGATGAGCACGTGGTTCCCCATGCCGGGATAGACCGAAGATACTGGTGCCGCCACCATCCCGGCCAGAGCGGCCAAGGCTACGCCTGCGGCAAAAACCACGCGGTACAAGAATTTGATGTCGATGCCCAGTGACTGCACCATTTCACGGTTGCTGGCGCCGGCACGGATCATCATGCCCAAGCGCGTCCGGCTGAAGACAAAGTACAGGCCCAGCGCCAGCGCCAGGCAGACCGCCGAAATAAAGAGCCGGTAGACCGGGTAGGTCATGATGCTCCCCAGGGCAAAGCTTCCGGCCAGCCAGGCCGGTGGATCGACACCATGCACGTCATCGCCCACCAGCAGGCTACGTGCTTCCTCGAAGATCAGGATCAGACCATAGGTCATCAGCACTTGCTGCAAGTGCTCCCTCTCGTACAGGAAGCTGAAGAAAGCCCATTCGAGCAGGTACCCCAGCAGCACAGCCAGCACCGTCCCGGCGAGCATGGTCGCGAAAAATCCACCGCCAAACGTGGCAGCCACGATGGGCGCCAGCGCGAAGGACATATAGGCACCAATCATGTAGAAGCTGCCGTGTGCCAGGTTGATGACACCCATGATGCCGAAGATCAACGTGAGCCCGGAGGCGACGAGAAACAGCAGCAGCCCGTATTGCAGGGCGTTCAGGCATTGGATGAGGAAAGTCGTGAGATCCATCGTAATTCAGTCGTTCGGTCGCATGCATTACGCGGTGGACGCTCCAATCTCAGGCCAGGCCTGAGATTGGAACGACTGGCTGGCAATGCGCTGCTCGCTTACATCTTGCAGCCGCGACCGGGGTCGGCCAAGGCCTTGGTGGCTATGCCGGCGAACGTGTTCTCCTTGCCTGTGACTTGACGCAGATAGATATCCTGCACAGGGTTGTGGGACTTGGAGATGGTGAAGGCGCCACGTGGGCTGTCGATCCGGGCCTTCTCAAGTGCGGCGGCAAATTCCGTCTTCTTGCTCACGTCACCCTTGACCGCATTCAAGCCGATGCCCAGCATCTGTGCCGCATCGTAGCCCTGCACGGCGTAGACATCGGGCTGCAGTTTGTAGCTCTTGGCATAGGACAGGCGGAACTCCTTGTCGCGCTTGGTTTCCAGGTTGTCGGCATAGTGCAGGGTCGTGGTCAGGCCGTCGGCCGCAGCCCCCTGCGCTTCCAGCGTGCCATCGGTCAGGAAGCCGGCGCCATACAGCGGGATGCTCTTCTTCAGGCCAGAAGCGGCGTAGTCCTTGACGAATTTCACGGCTCCGGCCCCGGCGAAGAAGGTATAGACCGCGTCCGGCTTGCTCGCAGCGATCTCGGTCAGCAATGCCTGGAATTCCTCATTCGGGAACGGCAGTGTGAGCTGCTTGACGACCTTGCCGCCGCCTTTCTCGAAGGCCTCCTTGAAACCGTTGACCGACTCCTCGCCGGCAGCGTATTTCCAGGTGATGGTAACGGCGGTCTTGTGACCTTTTTTGGCCGCGACGTCGCCCATGGCGTAGGCGGACTGCCACATCGTGAAGGAGCTGCGGAAGATGTTGGGCGCGCACATCGTGCCTGTAATCGCACCGGCGCCCGCGTTGGGCACGATCAGGATGGTGCCGCTGTCCTTGGCTGCCTTGGCCATGGCCATGGCCACGCCGGAATGCACGGTGCCGATCAGGACGTCAACCTGATCTCGCTTGATCAGCTTGTTGACGTTGTCGGTTGCCTTCGGCGGGGCGGATTCATCATCCACCTTGAAGTACTCGATCTCACGCCCGCCGAGCTTGCCTCCCTGTTCGGCGACATAAAGACGAAAGCCGTTCTCGATGGCATTCCCCAGCGCCGCATACGTGCCGGTGTAAGGAAGCATGAGCCCCACTTTGAGCTTGGGGGCAGACTGGGCCAGAGCCAACGGAGCGGCCAGGGATGTCGTGGCCAGGGCCAGGATGGTACGGCGTAGCAGTTTCATGGTTTGTCTCCTTTTGTATGCCGTTTGATGAAATCGGTTACCACTGAGATCAGCGGCCCGGGCTGATCGCGGTGCGGCGAGTGACCGCACGCGGACAGTTCGAAAAGTTCGGTGGGAGGCAGACGGCGGGCGATCCCGCGAATCTGCTCCATCGTTCCATAGGGGTCATCGTGACCTTGCACTGCCAGTACGGGACAGTTGATGGATGCGATGTCGTTTTCGATCGACCAGTGGCGAAAGGCCGGGTTGAGCCATATGTCATTCCAGCCCCAGAATGCGGAGTCTGGATCATCGTGGTAGCGGGACAGACGTTCGCGCAAGTCGGTACTCTGGTAGGCGTCGCGCGCCTGCTTGATACTTGCAACCGAGATGTCCTCCACCACAATGTGCGGCGCCAGAACGATGGCGCCGGCGACCTGCTGTGGATGCTGCGCGGCATACAAAAGAGCGATAGAACCGCCGTCGCTATGGCCCAAAAGCCAGATCGGCTCTTGCCGTGTGTCGTGGCCCAGCGTTTCAAGCAATGCCGGGAGAACTTCATGCGCCTGGCGATGCATGAAGTCCACATCCCACGCTTCACCGGCCAGGCGTGGCGTGGAGCGACCATAGCCAGGACGAGAGTACACCAAGCCGCGGCAGCCGGCTGCATCGCACAGACGCTCCGGAAAGTCGCGCCACATGGAGAGCGAGCCCAGTCCTTCATGCAGAAAGACGAGCAATGGCGCACTGCTGCGCGCCGGTGCGATCCACTGGTATTCGATGCGTGCAGGCCGACTTGCCCACACAATCTCCGCGAAGCTCGCCGCGTCGTTCATTGCGAGGCAACCTCGCGCTCGCGTAATTTGAAGCGCTGGATCTTGCCAGTGGCCGTCTTGGGAAGTTCGGCGATGAATTCGATCTGGCGCGGGTACTTGTACGGGGCCAATCTGTCTTTCACAAAGGCCTTGAGGTCCTCCTCGCTTGCTTGCGCGCCATCCTTGAGCACGACGAAGGCCTTGGTCTTGGTCAGTCCATCGGTATCTACGACACCAATGACGGCAGCCTCCAGCACGGTTGGATGCTGGACCAGCGTAGCCTCCACCTCGAAGGGCGAGACATATATCCCGCTCACCTTGAGCATGTCGTCGCTGCGGCCGGAGTAGGTGAAAGTGCCATCTGCATTGCGCACGTACTTGTCGCCGCTTTTGGTCCACCCGCCCTGGAACGTCTCGCGTGTCTTGGTCCGGTTGCCCCAGTACATCATGGCACTTGACGGGCCGTGAATATAGAGATCGCCCGGCTCGCCATCGGGCACGGGTTGACCATCCTCGCCACGCAGTTCGATCTCATAGCCTGGCACGGGCCAGCCGGTTGTGCCGTAGCGCACCTCGTCCGGACGATTGGACATGAAAATATGCAGCATCTCGGTCGAACCAATACCGTCGACGATGTCGACTCCGAAATGCCGTTTGAAGCGCTCGCCCAGCTCGGCGGGCAGAGCCTCGCCGGCAGAAGAAACCAGCCGTAACGCCACATCGCTGCGGGCCGGCAATTGCGGATGGGCAAGCATGCCGGCAAAGCCTGTGGGGGCGCCGAAGAAGACCGTCGGTTTGACCGGTGTCGATCCTTTTGCATCCGTTACGCCGCCAGCCTTTCCGAGCCAGCGGCGGAAGGTGGCGTCTGGCGTCGGCCGCTCGGCCATCAGCAGCACGGTGGCGCCCACACTCATGGGAAAGGTCAGGGCATTGCCCAGGCCATAGGCAAAGAACAGCTTGGCCGCCGAAAAGCAGATGTCGGACTCTTGCAGTCCCAGCACTGCCTTGCCATAGAGTTCGGCGGTCCAGTAGGGGTTGGCGTGCGAGTGCACGGTGCCCTTGGGCCGGCCCGTGGAGCCTGAGGAGTAGAGCCAAAAGCCAGGATCATCCGGACTGGTTGCCGCCGGATGAGGTGCCGGTGCCTGGCTCTGCAGGAAAGCTTCGAACTCAACTTCGGCGGGGTGAAGCGGTGCCACCGGACGCGAGACGATCACTTTCTGAACCTCGTGATCGCATTTCGTCATGGCCGCCGTCAGCGTCGGCAGCAACGCACCGGATACGAGTACGGCCTGCGCGCGAGAGTGCTCAAGCATGTAGGCATAGTCGTCAGCGGTCAGCAGGGTGTTCACAGCCACCGGGACGATGCCGGCATACATCGCACCGAGAAAGCTCACCGGCCAGTCGCTGCAGTCGTGCATCAGCAGTAATACGCGCTCCTCGCGCTTGACATGCAGCGCACGCAGGCCAGCCGCCATACGCCGTACGCGCTCGTCCAACTGACCATAGCTCAGTGAACCTTGATCGTCGATGAACGCGGTCTTGCTGGTACGTTGCGCGTTGCCCGCAAGAAGATGCTGGGCAAAATTGAAGCGCTCACCGGGGGCGGGAATTTGCATTGTGGTGGTCATGGCGTGTTTTCCTGCTGCAGCGAGGCGAGAACGGCGGCGCTGGCCTGTACAGCGCTGCGACGGTGATAGAAATTCAGCGCGCGTGCGCCACCCAGTTCCTCGCCGCCACCGGCGCGGCCGGGCCCGCCGTGCAGCGACTGCGGCATAACGTTGCCGTGACCGGTGTGCAACTGCGCCACGTCGGGCGAGACCACGTGCACGCGGCCGTGACTGTCGGCCAGTTCCATTGCGGCGCTGGCCAAGGTGCTTGCATCGCTGCCATACAACGAGACCACCAGCGAGCCTTCACCACGGCGCACCAGCCTCAGGGCCTGTTCTGCATCTCGGTAGGGCAGCAGGGTTGCGACGGGGCCGAAGACCTCGGTTTGGTGCAGTTGAGGCGTCTCGGCTTGACGCGTACCCAGCAAGGTGGGGCCCATGCAGCAGGCGATGGCCGGATCGATGTCGATCATCGCTGCACTGGCGCCGTCATGGAGGACGTCGGCATGGGATTTCAACAGTTTCAGGCCTTCGCCCACGCTGGCCAGCTGCGCGCGGCTGACCAGTGCGCCCATGCGCACCGTTTCGTTGCGCGGGTCGCCGACGGTGGTCTTCGCCAGCTTGGCGGCGATGGCCTGGGCGGTGGCGTCGTACAGTGACTCGGGGACAAAGATGCGGCGGATGGCCGTACATTTCTGGCCGGACTTGACCGTCATCTCGCGCACGGCCTCGCGCACCAGCAGATCGAAGGCCGGGCTGTCGGCGGCTTCACCCGGTAGCAGCAGCGCGGAGTTGACGCTGTCAGCTTCGATGTTGACGCGTACCGAGCGCTGGGCAACGGCGGCATGCGAACGGATGCTGGCTGCCGTATCGGCTGATCCGGTGAAGGACACCACGTCGAAAGGCTGCAAGGCATCAAGCAGACCGGCCGGGCTGCCGCAGACGACCGACAGCGCTCCGGCGGGAAAGATGCCGGCATCAACCACGTCCTTCACCATGCGCTGGGTCAGCCAAGCCGTGGCGGTGGCGGGCTTCACGATCACGGGCACACCTGAGAGCAGCGCCGGAGCAGCTTTTTCCCACAGGCCCCAGGCCGGAAAGTTGAAGGCGTTGATGAACAGGGCCACGCCACGGGTGGGCACCAACACGTGCTGCGACTGGAACAAAGGCTCCTTGCCGAGGCGGGCGGCATCTCCGTCGAGCAGGAAGCGGCGATCCCCCAGTGTCTCACCGAGCTTGGCATAAGTGCCCAGGGTGAAGATGCCGCCGTCGATGTCGACCGCCGAGTCGTTTTTCACCGTGCCGCTGTTGGCGGTAGCGATTTCGTAGTAGGCGTCGCGATTCGCCTGCAGCACCTTGACGGCCGCAGCCAGCATGGCGCCGCGCTCGCGGTAGGTCAGGGCACGCAGGGCAGTTCCACCTTGGGCGCGGGCAAATTCAAAGCCGGCGGCCAGGTCGAGTCCACGTGCATCGACGCGAACGAGTTCGTTGCCCAGTACCGGGTCGAATAACGGTGTTCCAGGGCCGGTGCCGTCTTGCCAGCGGCCACCGAGATGATTGGAGAGAAGAGGCGTCATGTGGATAGAGGTCGGTACAGGGGAAGCGGTTCAGAAGCGCGTGAATTCAATGCGGCCTTCGGGCAACAGGTACAAGACGAGGGCGCGGCCATCGCTTACGGTCGGGCAGTGGGCGCTGCCGGGTGGGCAGACCAGCCAGCCGGCCGGCTGGCCGTCGAAGCGGGCGTCACCCTCGATGGGCATGATCAGGTCGATTTCGCCATGGGGGTGCGTGTGGTGCGGGCCGGCGACGTTTTTCATATCGACCACATCCACCGAATAGCCGTGCAGTTCAGGCGTCGGCTTGAAGATGCGGCCGTAGCGCAGGCCGCCGCCTTCGCGCTCGCACAGCCAGCCTTCGGTCACACCAGTTTGACAGGCGGTCTTGAGGGTACGATAGAGCGAACTTTGCGGGCCGAACTCTGCATTCAACCAGCGGCCCAGTTCAGCATCCAGTGGCCGGCCCTGGAGTTGGGCGGTCAGTCCTGTGAGGGTTTCCTTCAATTGCTCAGGTGTCACGTTCTCGGCTCCGTCCTTGCGTTAGGTGCTTGCTTTCGATTTCAATATGAATTATTGTGCGTATATGAACAGTAAGGACTCCAGTTCACCATGTCAAGCACTATATTGCATGATTCAGGGATAACACCTAGCCCGGCGAGTGGCGTGCTGGCAGGGCAAGACAAGCTCGCTGAAGGGGTGGCAGAGGAGCGGAATCCGTTTTTGATCGCCTTGGGTGAGCGGGTTCGCGGTCTGCGTTCGCGTCAAGGCATGACTCGCAAGGCCCTTGCCACGGCGGCTGATATTTCCGAGCGGCACTTGGCCAACCTCGAATATGGGGTGGGCAATGTCTCCATCCTGGTGTTGCTCCAGGTGGCGGCCGCCCTGCGTTGTTCGCTGGCCGAGTTGGTCGGAGACGTGACCACGTCTTCGCCGGAATGGTTGCTGATTCGCGAGTTGCTGGAACAGCGCGACGAGGCGACGCTGCACAAGGTGCGGGTGACGATCGGTGAGATGCTGGGTACCGGTGGCGGCAATGCAGGACACAGTCCGCGTGTGGCCTTGATTGGCTTGCGTGGCGCCGGCAAGTCCACGCTTGGTCAGCAGTTGGCTTCCGATCTGGGTTTCCCTTTTGTCGAACTCAGCCGCGAAATCGAGAAATTTGCGGGCTGCAGCATCTCGGAGATTCAGGCCCTGTACGGTACCAATGCCTACCGACGCTATGAATTGCGGGCGCTGGAGGAGGCGATTCAGATCTACCCCGAAGCGGTGATTGCCACGCCCGGCGGGCTGGTGTCCGATCCGGCGGCCTTCAATCTGCTGCTGGCGCATTGCACCACGGTCTGGCTTCAGGCCAGCCCGGAGGATCACATGCGGCGCGTCACGGCGCAGGGCGACCTGCGTCCGATGGCCGCCAGCAAGGAGGCCATGGAAGACCTCAAGGGGATTCTGGCGGGGCGAGCTGCCTTCTATTCCAAAGCAGAATTCACACTCAATACCAGTGCCCAGCCGCTGGAGGCAACCTTTCAGTCTTTGCGGGAGTTGGTGCGCCGTGCACTCGATTTGCCGATGTGAATGAAAATATGCAGAATAATGCTTGACAATCGAGTAATGTGCATTATGATGCCAATACCGAATTGTTTTAGGCATTATTCTGCTTATTGGAGATCACGTGAACGCAAACCCCCGTGTTGATTACCAAACAAATCCGTCGAGCTACAAGCATTGGAAGCTGAGCTTCGACGGTCCTGTTGCCACCTTGGCCGTCGATATCGACGAGAACGCCGGTCTTCGGTCCGGCTACAAGCTCAAGCTCAACAGCTACGACCTGGGCGTGGACATCGAGCTCAATGACGCGCTCAGCCGGATCCGCTTCGAGCATCCGGAAGTGCGTACGGTGGTGTTGACCAGTGCGAAAGACAAGGTGTTTTGCTCCGGTGCCAACATCTTCATGCTGGGCGTCAGCAGTCACGCCTGGAAGGTGAACTTCTGCAAGTTCACCAACGAGACGCGCAACGGCATGGAAGACTCGTCACGTCACAGCGGCCTGAAGTTCCTGGCGGCTGTGAATGGCGCCTGCGCTGGCGGTGGTTACGAACTGGCGCTGGCCTGCGACGAGATCATCCTGGTGGATGACCGGTCGAGCGCGGTGAGCCTGCCCGAGGTGCCGCTGCTTGGCGTGCTGCCCGGCACCGGTGGTCTGACCCGTGTGACGGACAAGCGCCATGTGCGCCATGATTTGGCTGACATCTTCTGCACGACCAACGAGGGCGTGCGCGGCCAGCGCGCCAAGGACTGGCGCCTGGTGGACGATATCGCCAAGCCTGCCGTGTTTGCCCAGAAAGTCCAGGAGCGTGCGCTGCAACTGGCGGCGCAAAGCGATCGCCCCGCCGCGGCCAAGGGGGTGGCGCTGGTGCCATTGCAGCGCACCATCGAGGCGGATGCCCTGCGCTACAAGTATGTGACGGTGGAGATTGACCGCGCTCGGCGTACGGCCAGCTTCACGGTGCACAGTCCATCCGGCCCGCAGCCGGCGGACATCGCAGGCATCGAGGCCGCTGGCGCGGCCTGGTATCCGCTTCAGATGGCGCGGGAACTGGAAGACGCGATCCTTTCCATGCGTACCAATGAGCTCGATATCGGCGTGTGGCTGATCAAGACCGCTGGCGATGCGGCAGCCGTGCAGTCCATGGATGCGACGTTGCTGGCCAACCAGAACCACTGGCTGGTGCGCGAGACCATCGGTTTGCTGCGTCGCACGCTGAGCCGCCTGGACGTGTCCTCGCGCAGCCTGTTTGCCCTGATCGAGCCGGGCTCCTGCTTCGCTGGCACCCTGCTGGAGTTGGCATTGGCCTGCGATCGCAGCTACCACCTTGCCCTGCCTGATGATGAAAAGAAGACGCCGAAGATCACGGTGGGCGAAACCAACTTTGGCTTGTTCCCCATGGTCACCGAGCAGAGCCGCCTTGTACGCCGTTTCTACGGCGAGCAGCCTGCACTCGAAGCGGTGCGGGCCAAGGCGGGGCAGGCGCTCGACGCCGATGCCGCCTTTGCCTTGGGTCTGGTGACCTCGAATCCGGACGACATCGACTGGGCTGACGAGGTGCGTATCGCCATCGAGGAGCGGGTCGCCATGTCTCCCGACGCGCTCACGGGCATGGAGGCCAATCTGCGCTTCAACGGTCCCGAGAACATGTTTACCCGCATCTTCGGCCGTCTGACGGCCTGGCAGAACTGGATTTTCCAGCGTCCCAACGCCGTGGGTGAAAAAGGGGCCTTGAAAGTCTATGGCAAGGGCGAGAAAGCGGCCTTCGACTGGAACCGGGTTTGATTCGACTGTGATCCATAAATCAGGAGCATGAAATGAGCAGCATCAACTACAGCGAGAAGATTCCTAACAACGTCAATCTCAACGAGGACCGCACGCTGCAGCGCGCGCTCGAGCAGTGGCAGCCCAACTACCTGAGCTGGTGGAACGACATGGGGCCTGACGGCAGCCAGAACTTCGATGTCTATCTGCGCACCGCCATCAGCGTTGATCCCCAGGGCTGGGCCCAGTTCGGCCACGTCAAGATGCCCGACTACCGCTGGGGCATCTTCATGAACCCGGCCGAGCAGGACCGCAAGATCCATTTCGGCGACCACAAAGGCGAGGCCGCTTGGCAGGACGTGCCCGGCGAATACCGCGCGAACCTGCGTCGCATCATCGTGACCCAGGGCGATACCGAGCCTGCGTCCGTTGAGCAGCAGCGCCACCTGGGGCTGACCTGTCCGAGCCAGTACGACCTGCGCAACCTGTTCCAGGTCAATGTCGAGGAAGGGCGCCACCTGTGGGCCATGGTCTACCTGCTGCACAAGTACTTCGGCCGCGATGGCCGCGAAGAGGGCGAGGCCTTGCTGGAGCGCCGCAGCGGCCAGAAGGACAACCCGCGAATTCTGGAAGCCTTCAATGAGGAAACGCCGGACTGGTTGTCTTTCTTCATGTTCACCTACTTCACGGACCGTGACGGCAAATTCCAGCTGTGTGCGTTGGCCGAGTCGAGCTTTGACCCGCTGGCCCGGACCACCAAGTTCATGCTGACCGAGGAAGCGCACCACATGTTCGTGGGCGAATCCGGCATTTCGCGTGTGATCCAGCGCACCTGCCAGATGATGAACGAGCTCAAGACGGATGATCCCAAGAAGCTGCGTGAAGCCGGCGTGATCGACCTGCCGACGATCCAGCGCTATCTGAATTTCCACTTCAGTGTGACGATCGACCTGTTCGGAGCGGACCAGTCGAGCAACGCGGCGACCTTCTACAACACCGGCCTGAAGGGGCGCTTCGAGGAAGGCAAGCGCAACGATGACCACCTGCTCAAGGGCCAGACCTACAAGGTGCTGGAAGTACAGGGTGGCCGGCTGGTGGAAAAAGAAGTGCCGATGCTCAATGCCCTGAATGAGGTGCTGCGTGATGACTACATCAAGGACTCCATCAGTGGCGTCGAGCGCTGGAACAAGGTGATCGAGAAGGCCGGTATCCCGTTCCGCCTGACGGTGCCGCACAAGGCTTTCCACCGCAATATCGGTGCGCTGGCCGGCGTCAAGGTGTCGCCCGATGGTCGTGTGGTGTCCGATGCGGAGTGGAATGCCAAGGTTGGCGAATGGCTGCCCACGGCTGAAGACCGCGCTTTCGTTGCCAGCCTGATGGGGCGCGTGGTCGAGCCCGGAAAGTTCGCCAACTGGATTGCACCGCCGGTCATGGGTATCAACCGCCAGCCGATCGATTTCGAGTACGTCCGTTTCAACTGAGGCGTAAAAACCTGTCGGGCCGCTGATGCGACCGCTCAGTGGCCCGTTTTTTATTGAGGAAGCCGTCGTGGAAATGACTGAAACCCAAGTCATCAAGCAGCATCTGATCGATCCGGAAATCTGCATTCGCTGCAATACCTGCGAGGCCACCTGTCCGGTCGCTGCGATCACGCATGACTCGCGCAACTACGTCGTCGATGCTGCCAAGTGCAATCTGTGCATGGCCTGCATTCCGCCGTGTCCGACCGGCTCGATCGACAACTGGCGCACCATGCCGTCGGTCCGGGCCTACAGCGTGCAGGAACAGCTGGGATGGGATGAATTGCCCGCCGAACTGACCGCCGAGCAACTGGCCGAACAGGGCGTGACAGAGGGGGCCGCGGCACCCGAATCCATCGCCCCCATCGCGTCGGCAACAAGTGATGCCGCTTTCAACAGCACCCAGTATGGCGCCACACTGCCGCCGTGGTCGGCCGCGCATCCGTATGTCAATCTTTACGGCCCGAAGGCTGCAGAGAAGTCCATCACCGCTACCGTGGTCGGCAACGTCCAGGTGACCGAGGTTGGCAAGGACTATGACACGCACCACATCGTGCTCGATTTCGGCTCCATGCCGTTTCCGGTGCTCGAAGGCCAGTCGATCGGCGTCGTCCCGCCCGGCACGGATGAGCAGGGACGGCCGCACCATGCACGCCAGTATTCGATTGCCAGCCCGCGCAACGGCGAGCGGCCCGGCTACAACAATGTGTCACTGACCATCAAGCGCGTGCTGGAGGACCACCAGGGCCAGCCGGTACGTGGCGTGGCGTCCAACTACATGTGCGACCTGCAGGTGGGGGACAAGGTGCAGGTGATCGGCCCGTTCGGCACCAGCTTCCTGATGCCCAACCACCCGAAGAGCCATATCGTGATGATCTGCACCGGCACCGGCAGTGCGCCGATGCGTGCGATGACCGAATGGCGCCGCCGACTGCGTCAGTCGGGCAAGTTCGAGGGGGGCAAGTTGCTGCTTTTCTTCGGTGCCCGCACCAAGGAGGAGTTGCCTTACTTCGGGCCTCTGCAGAATCTGCCCAAGGATTTCATCGACATCAATTTCGCGTTTTCTCGCACAACCGGCCAGCCCAAGCGCTACGTCCAGGATGTACTCCGCGAGCGCATGGCCGACCTTGCCTTGTTATTGGCCGATCCCAATACCTACTTTTATGTTTGCGGCCTCAAGAGCATGGAAGAAGGTGTGGTGCTGGCTCTGCGTGACATCGCGCAGCAGGCCGGGCTGGACTGGGAGCGCCTGGGGGCCGAGCTCAAGCGCGAAGGGCGCCTGCATCTGGAAACCTATTGACGGCCTGGGTCCCGGGCGCGCTCCCGAATAGAGGAATGAGAACATGAACACCACGCAGCAGACGCTGCGCATCAATACCCGTGCCCGCGGTGTGGCGCAGGTGACGATGGCCCGTCCGGACGTCTTCAACGCTTTCGATGAGACCATGATCGGTGAGCTTGACGCTGCCTTTGCCCAACTGGAAGCGGACGATGGCGTGCGCGTCATCGTGCTCGCTGGTGAGGGCCGGCATTTCAGCGCCGGCGCTGATCTTCAATGGATGCAGCGCGCGAGCCAGGCCAGCCACACCTGGAACCTGGATGATGCGCGGCGCTTTGCCGGCATGCTGGCGCGCATTGATGCCTGCGCCAAGCCGACCGTGGCGCGCATACAGGGTGCAGCGCTGGGCGGTGGTGTCGGCCTGACCTGTGTTTGCGACATCGCAGTCGCCGCCGACAATGCCAGCTTTTCGGTCAGCGAGGCCCGGTTCGGCATCCTGCCCTCGGTCATCGGCCCCTATGTCACGAATGCGGTTGGCAAGCGCCAGGCCCGGCGCTTGGCACTGTCCACCGCGCGCATCGGTTCTGCCGAGGCCTTGAGCATGGGCCTTGTGCAGCAGGTGGTTCCCGTCGAGCAACTTGACGGCGCCATCGACGCCGTGGTCAGTGATCTGCTGGCTGGCGGCCCGAATGCACAGCGCGAAATCAAGCAGCTGTTCTCGCAACTGCAGGTGGGGCCAGTGACGGCTGAAGTGCGGGAACTCACGGCGCAGACCATCGCCCGTGTGCGCGGGACGGCGGAGGCACGTGAGGGGTTTGACGCATTCCTGCAGAAGCGGCTTGCAGGTTGGAATCCCGGCCATGAGTCTTGATCTGCGCCAGGCCCCGGTGCTGGTGGTCGGGGCAGGCATCATGGGCGCAGGCATTGCGCAAGTCGCGGCACAAGCCGGACATGCCGTGAAGCTTTTTGATATGCGCCCTGGCGCTGCGGCCGATGCCCTGGACAAGTTGAAGACTGTGTTTGACGGCCTGGTCGCTCGGGGCAAGCTGTCTGCCATGGAGGGCGAAGCGACGCTTGAGCGCATCACGCCCATTGCGGCGCTGGACGAGGCGCGCGGGGTGAAGCTGGTGGTCGAGGCCATCGTGGAGAAACTGGAGGCCAAGCGCTCGCTGTTCCAGCAGCTTCAAGCTCTGCTGGAAGAGGGCGCGGTGCTCGCCACCAACACGTCATCGATCTCCGTCACCGCGATCGCCAACGGCTTGCGACATCCGGGGCGCCTGGTAGGCATGCATTTCTTCAACCCGGTGCCCTTGATGAAGCTGGTGGAAGTGGTTTCAGGCCTGCAGACCGACAGCAGCGTCGCCGCAGCAGTCTTCGAACTCGGCAAGGCCTGGGGCAAGGTGCCGGTGCATGCCAAGAGCACGCCGGGCTTCATTGTCAACCGCATCGCGCGGCCCTATTACGCCGAGACGCTGGCGCTGCTTCTGGAACAGGCGGCCGCGCCGCAGGTGCTGGATGCGTGCCTCAAGGCCGCAGGCTTTCGCATGGGGCCTTGCGAACTGATGGACCTGATCGGGCACGACACCAATTTTGCGGTGACGAACTCGGTTTACGACGCCAATTTTTTCGACAAGCGCTTCGTGCCCTCGCTGCTGCAGGCCGAGATGGTGGCGGGAGGCCTGCTCGGCCGCAAGAGCGGGCGTGGCTTCTATGCTTATCCGCAAGGTGCGCCTGCCTTGCCAGAGGCCGTGCACGAGGCCCCAGCCGCGGCGCATGACGTCACGGTGCATGGCGACGGCCCTCTGGCCGATCTGCTGGCGGCGGCTGCGGGACAACTGGCCGCACAAGGTTGTGGATTAGCGCGGGATCGCAAGAGCACCTGGACAGGTCTGCGTATCGACGGCGCGTGTCTCGTGCTCACCGATGGGCGCACGGCCCGGCAAACCGCCTCCGACATGGGGGTGGCCAACGTGACTGTGTTTGACTGGCCTGTTGCGTTATCCGTTCCATCGGGTGCCGCGTTGGCCTATGCCGTGGCGCCTGGCGCTACAGAAGCCTGGCACGCCCAATCAGCGGCGTGGCTGGCTGCGCTCGGCTTCAGTCCGCTGCAGCTGGCCGATGCACCCGGCTTGGTGGTGGCGCGCACCATAGCCATGCTCATCAACGAAGGCGCCGACGCCGTGCTGCAAGGCGTGTGCAGTCCTGATGCGGCCGATGCCGCCATGAAGCTTGGCGTGAATTACCCGGCCGGTCCCTTCGAATGGCTTGCCCGCTGGGGCACACCCGCCGTCATCGGTGTGCTGGAATCACTGGACGGGGTGTATCGCGGCGAACGCTACCGGGTCAGCCCCTGGTTGAGGGCTGCCCGACCGATCGCGGGAGGCCCGGCATGAAGTTCGCCGATTTCCGTCACGGGCAGGTCATCGAAGCCGGCCCGCGCGAGGTAAGCCAGGCCGAGATACTGCAGTTTGCCGGCGCCTACGACCCGCAGTGGTTTCACACTGACGCGGACGCCGCTGCCGGTGGCCGCTTCGGCGGTCTGATCGCCAGCGGCTGGCATACCTGCGCCATTGCCATGCGGCTGGTGGCCGATGCCGCCTTGAAGGATTCGGAGTCCTTTGCCTCTCCCGGGCTGGCCTACGTGAAGTGGCCAAGTCCCGTGAGACCGGGGGATGTCTTGAATCTGCGGGCGACTGTCTTGGACACCAGACGATCGCGGCAACGGCCTGATCTGGGCATTCTGCGCTGGCGTTGGCAACTCATCAACTCGGCCGATGCTGAAGTACTGGACCTTGAAGCCACCAGTCTTTTCGACCTCGCGAACAGTCCTGCCGCTGCGATCCGCTGAAATGGATTGTGGCCGGTTTATCGGCTCACGATCTTCTGCGGCGGGGCTCCGTTCTTACCGCCGTCGACCAGTCATCTGGAAAGCCGGCATTCCATTTCCATCCCGTGTTTGAAATCGAGGGTCGGCCGAGGTCGCATGCCGACGCTTGATAACGGTATGATCACGGCCTGAAGAACGCAGTGCTTCGCAGGTTATTTCAAAAACGATAGCGCGAAACCTGCGCCCATCAATGTCTGCCCGTAGCTCAGTTGGATAGAGCAACAGCCTTCTAAGCTGTGGGTCGGGGGTTCGATCCCCTCCGGGCAGGCCAGCTTTTCCAAGGGAAACGACATCATGCCTGCTCTCTCCGCGTTTCAGGCGTAGCCGTAGCGTAGCCAGAGACATTCCAACCTGGAAGCCCCAGTCTGCAAGCCTTCCGGTCTGGCTTTCACCAAATTCCGATTTCTTTGCGTGGAGATTCCGTTTCATGGAATTCTCTACTTCCGGCTGGCTCGAGTTTTCGAGAGGGCTTCACATGATCTGTCTGCGTCGCCAAAACAAGATAGTCGGCCTTCTTCTGCATGTCGTCATCCGAGTCGGTAAAGTGAGCTGCAATGGCTTTGAATTTCTCGGCGATTGACAAGAAGGCATCCACGATGTCCGGATCGAAATGACGCCCTTTGCCTTCAGTGATGATCTCCACCGCCTTTTCATGCGGCATGCCTTCTTTGTAAACTCGTCGGCTGATGATGGCGTCATAAACATCAGCCAACGCCATAAGCCGCGCCGAAATCGGGATTTCTTCCCCGGCAAGTCCTTGCGGATAGCCGGAGCCATCCCATTTTTCTTGATGGGAGTAGGCAATCTCTTTTGCGATTGTCAAAAAATCCAATTTGCAGCCCAATTGGCTTTCGGCGTATTCGATCGCCTCGCGCCCCAAGGTTGTATGGGTCTTCATGATTTCCATTTCGGCGGGCGTGAAGCGGCCAGGTTTGAGCAAGATTCGATCGGGGATACCTATTTTTCCAATGTCATGCAACGGCGCTGATTTGAACAACAGGTCAATCGCGCTGTCTGTCAGATGATCGGAAAAGCGCGGATGGGATTGCAATTGCTTGCTCAAGGCCTGCACGTAATGCTGTGTGCGGCGGATATGATTTCCAGTTTCCGTATCTCGTGTCTGAGCCAACGAGGTCATGGCGAGAATGGTGGCGTCTTGCACGGCGGCGATTTCTCCCGTCCGTTTCGCAACAGCCTCTTCCAGCTGCTCGTTGATCAAGCGGACGAGATCAATGTTTGCACGACGTGCTATCTGGGCTTTTACCCGCGCCGTGAGAATGGCTGGATTGATCGGCAAAGGGATGTAGTCGTCTGCGCCGCACGCAAACCCCTTCAAGGTCTTTTCATCGGTGGTGGCGTCATCGAAAAGAATGACGGGAATGCTCCAGGTGGATGGATCGTCTTTCAACTGGCGACAGATCGCATGCCCTTCGTTGCCGTGCAAATTGATGTCCAGAAAAATCAAATCCGCAGCAGATGCTTGGCTGGCAATTTGCATCAAATCGGCATCATGATCAATTGTCTCAATGTCGTAGATTTCACGGAGCAACGAAGCGATTCCGAAGTTGCAGGCCACGGGCGTATTTGTCAGCAGGACAGAAGGCTTGTTGGCAGGGAATAGATCCATGACTATGCTGTCCGTCGAGTTTCGCGGGAGAGTGATTGCCATGAAGCTTCACCCGCGGAATTTTCCGATCCCGGGTCGTTGGCAGCAGGGAAAAATAGCGTGACCAATGTGCCTTTGCCCAGAATGCTGCTGATCTCGACCTTGCCACGGTGAATGTCCATGATTTCTTTGGTGATGCTCATGCCTAAGCCGGTGCCTTGGACCTTGCCGGAAGTGTCGGCCCGGTAGAAGCGCTCAAACACCCGCTCCAGTTGCTCTTCTGTCATGCCGATACCTTGATCCTGGATAGAGATGCCAACGAAGGAATGGCTGTTTGTTGCAGGAGGGGGGGAGAGGACAATCCTTACGTCGGTGCCGGGCGGAGAATACTTGTAGGCATTGGAAAGCACATTCAAGATGGCTTGCCTTGCTTTTCCCTGATCGGCCATGCAATAAGCGACAGATGATTCAACTTGGGGCGCTGTCCGTCCAGCCGGCGGAATGAATTCAGAAACAATCTCTTCGACAAGTTGCTGCAGGTTCAGTTTTTCAATGACGAAATCCATGCCTTTGCGTGATTCAATTCGCGCCAGATCCAACAATTCATTCAAAATTTCCGTCATCCGGCGCGACTGCGTGAGAATGATGTTCAGGAATTCCTTCTGCTCAGCCTCATTCAGTTTCTGAGAGAGCAGAACTTCGGAAAATCCTAATATGCCCGCCATCGGCGTTCGCAACTCATGGGCGGCGGTGGAAAGGAATTCCGTTTTCATCTCTTCCACAAGGGTTTCGTAGGTGACATCACGCAGGTAAAGGATCTGCGATACCGAATCGGCTTCGCTTGTCATTAGATTGACGTAGAGGACCCGCCGGGACGGCGGCTTGAGTTCGATTCGCGTATGTTCTTCGTCAGCCTGCGTTCTTGGTTTGCGCAGCGTCGTCATGTCTGGCATGCATCTCGATGTGGTGCACAGTTCGTTTATTTTTTTGACGAACTCATCCTCGGAAAGTCCAATGACTGCGCCAGAAGACAGCCCGATGAGACGCTCAAATGCCGGATTGACATATTTCACGCGCAATTCACGGTCAAAGGAAATAAAGGCATCCGGACTCAATGAGAAGATGGCATCCAATTGTTGAGTTCGATCCTCTACCTGCGCCTGAGAAAAACGCTGTTCGGTAATGTCAGAAGCTGAGCCCGTGACTCGGACGACCCGACCCTCCTGGTCGCGTGATGCGCGCCCCCTGATCAGCATCCATTTGTAGTGCCCATCTTTGCATCGCAAGCGGATTTCGATACGGTAAAAATCCGATTGGCCTTTGAAATGCAATAAAAGCGCCTGATGTGCTTCGTCCATGTCATTGGGATGTACATAGGAAATCCAATCCTGCAAGGTGATATCGGGTTTATCACTTTCATATTCCAGCAGAACGAGCAGACGTCCAGAAACGTACATGTTCCCGGTCATGACATTCCAGTCCCAAATACCTTCGTTTGAGCCCGTAATGGCACGATTCCAGCGGTCCTCGCTTTCTGTCAGGGCCTGCACGGCGTTCATCTTGGCTGTCACGTCTTGAGCGGTACCTGATAGCCGGACAGCACGGCCGTCGGCGTCCCGTTCCATCACCTTGCTCATCAGGTTGATCCACACCCAGCCTCCTGATTTGTGGCGAAGACGGAATTCGCTCTGGAAGTATTCGGTTTCCGCCTTGAGGTGTTGCCGCAGAGCGGCAGTAAATGCAGGCAGATCATCCGAGTGCATGAGAGAAACAAACGCGTCTTTCCCGTAGCTAATTTCACCAGCTTGAAAGCCGATCAGCTCGGGGAGCTGGACATTGCTGGTGAATTTTTCTTCACGTAAATTCCAGTCCCATGCCCCCAGTGCCCCGCCATTCAGCGCCAGTTCCAGGTGTTCTTGACTGTCACGTAATTCGGTCGCCATGCGACGCCGTTGAGTCAGTTCCCTGTACAGGCGCAAGGTATAAAACGAGAGGCCTGTTGCTCCGGCCAGCAGAAGCAGGCAAAGCGCCGTGGTCTGCACGATCAGCGCATTCCTGCTGGGCGTGGACATGGCCAGCAAGGCGTTGGTGGCCATGCCGGTGATGACCACCAGCGGATAGCCCGCTATTTTTCTGTATGTGTAAACGCGTTCAACCCCGTCTACGGGGGAGCGTCCAGTGTATGACCCATTGACTTTACCCTCGCCAATGAGCTGCAGGATGGGCGATTGGGACATGAGTCTGCCCAGTGATGCTTGACCGTCTACCTGTCGTGTCCGGATCACGCCATCCAGACCGATAAGAGTCGCCACGCTTTGTGGGGGCAAGTTGAGATCGGAATAGAAGCGGGCGAAATAGTCGGTATCGATCGATACCACTGCAACGCCACCAAAGCTTCCGTCGGGCAAGTTGATGCGCCGGGTCAGCTGGATTGACCATTTCCCGGACGCTCGCCCCAAAACCGGCTTGGAGACAAACAACTCCCCTGTGTCAGCGGTGATGTGCACCCTGAAATGCTCGCGATCTGACAGATTCAGCCCTTTTTTGAAAGGGATATTGCTCAGCTGGAAGATGCCGCGTGCGTCGATGATTCCGAGCTGGGCAAACAGGCTGCTATCAATGACGCCCTGATGGACCATGGCCTTGAGGTCGAGCTTGTTGCCTTCAGCCGCGTAGCGTGCCATCATGAAACGCAGGGACTGATCGGCGGCACGAAACGTTCGCAAGGCATGCTCTTCGCTGACCCGGGCCAGGCTGGCCAGCATACCGTTGACCCCAGACCGTTGCTGCGCTTGGATGTTCTTCAGCTGGAGATAGCTGAAAGCCACCACGGCGCAGATCAACAGCGCGGCAGACACCCAGATGACAGCAATATGAAAATAGTGCCTCGATGCAGATGAGATTTGTTCTGGATTGCTTGCGCTATTTGTCGCGTGCCTGGAGACCGTTTCTTTCATGTCCCATCCTCTATGGCCTCGGTGTCGTTGCGGATCTGATCTTTTCCCAATGCCCAATCTGAGAATGTGTCGGGCATCATGAGGCAACCCTTGAGATAGCCCTGTGTCAAATACCCTTTGCGACCGGAGAAGAGTTCATGTTGAGGGGGGTCGCTGATCAAATCCAACTCCATCGTCGAACCTATGCCGACGACCCAATCCAGGCCTGTGTCGCATATTGTTTTGGGGTGTGAACACCGTACAAAACTACGTTCGACTCTCATGCCATCAAAGGGACGCGTCGTTATTTGTGCCGGGTTGGCGCGATACGTTCCGAAGTTGCGCAGAATAATCCTTACGCCCATCTTTCTCAATTTGAGACAGTGTTTCAGGTCGTTTTCCGAGATTATCGAATTTTCCATCTCGGTCAAGGTCAGTTCCAGCCTGCATGGATCGAGCCCGGTTTCTGCAAGGATCTTGGCGAGTACCTGGCTCAGTGCTTCGCTCTTGAGCTGCGCGGCAGTGAGGTTGATGACCATGTTCAAGCCATTCAGTCCTAGCGACTGCCATGTCTTGAGTTGCTGGCAGGCTGTCCGCAGCAACCAGGCGCAACTCAGCATCCGAATGCCAGTCTCCGCACTGGCATCACTTAGTAATGTTTGTGAAGTGTATTCTTCCCACGATACATCGCCCAATGAGGAATGTCGCCAACGGAGATGTGCCTCACATGCCAACAATTGAGTGTGGCCATTGCTTGCAACATGAGGTTGATAGGCCAGGTACAGTTCTTTCTGTTCCAGGGCCTTGCGAAAATCCTGCTCAAGAGCACCTGCCGCTATGGCAGAGGGAGCGGGCATCGTGTGGCTGTACATGCGGTACCGGTTCCCGCCTTCCTTGTGTGCCTGATGCATCGCCGTCTCGGCATGTTCGATCAGCATTGAGATCTCAATGCCATCGTGTGGAAACAAGGCGCAGCCAATGCTGCCCCCGATAACCAGCCGCTTTTTCCGGACATGGATCGGCGTCGAAAGGGCTTCAATCATCCGTCTCGCAATGCCAGAAAGTTCCGTCTCAGTGCGCGGTCCAACCAGAAGGATCGCAAACTTATCGGGCCCTGATCTCGTGAGGATGTCGCATCCGCGAATGGCTTCCTGCACTCGTTCGCTGGCAATTTGGATCAGAGTTTCGCCTACTTCCTCCCCCTCGATACGGGCAAGCCACTGCAAACGATCCAGCGTGACGGACAGCAGTGCCACCCGTGAAGCACCACGCCAGGCGGCGGCGATTTTTTGACTGCCTCTTTCCTTGAACAGAGAAAGGGTGGGGAGGTTTGTCAGCGGGTCATGGCAGATCGCATCCAAGATGGCCCGCTCTGCCGCAATCATCATTTCTTCGTCTGAGAAGACGGCGAGGTATGCGGTTGTTTTCGTGTCGCGGTCTTTGACAGGGGTGATGCAAAGTGACTGGCGAAACGGCTGGTCAGTTTTTGAAAAGCTGATGATTTCTCCCTGCCAGCCGCCCTTGACCCGGACTTCCTCTAAAAAGGCATCCTGACACAGTGGATCACCGCGGCTCGACCGAATCATCTGGGGCGTTTCCCCGCGCAGTTCCTCGCTGGCATAACCTAGGCCACTTGAAAAGGTGGGATCGACAGCCAGGACTTTTCCCTGTGTATCGATCACCATGGCGCCTCGATAAATCCTTTTGTCGAGTGCAGACAGTCGTTCCATGTCAGCATTGGCCGCCTCATTGGGGGGCAGCTCTCGCATGAACCAGCCGATGCGACCTTCTTTGCCCTGGCTTAAGTTCAGAAAATGAACGGCAAACATTTGGGATCGCATTGGATCCCCTCCGGGATACAGGACGAAGTCCGTTTGCTCTGACCAAAAGTCATCGTTTCCGTCGACAACTCCTTTGAGCATCATTTCGACGTGCGGCAGGTGAAATGGCGCAACCAACTGCTGTAGCTGCGATATGCTTCCTTCATTCAGCATGAAGGTGAGGCGGGCACTCTCGCTGGCACACTCGATGTTGCCGTGCTGATCCACCACAAGACACAAGCCTTGGTATGAACGTGTCAATCTTCCCAGGACTTGCTTGGCCTCACTCAATCGGCCATGTGAATCCTTGAGATTTTCGTGACGCTGTACGAGTTGGCTGTAACGCCCCAGGAGTTCTTGGAAATCGTGGGCGTATTGCGTCAGCTGACGCTGCACCTCCGCCTCGTCATCCGACAATGTCGATCTGTAGATCGGGGTTCCTGTCATGCCAACCTCTTCTGTAACCAGCCCGCCACCTGGAGCGGGCTGAAGGGCTTGATGAAATAGGCATCCGCGCCATGTTCCTGTCCGGCTCGGTAATCATTGGCCTGCCCCCTGGCAGTGAGCATCGCGACCAACGTTCCCTTCAACTCGGGATCAGACTTGATGGCGTCCAAAACCTGTAATCCGTCCAGTTCCCCCGGCATCATGATGTCGAGAAGTACCGCCTTCGGATGATGGGTGTGCACAGCGCGAAGCGCATCGGCACCATCATTGGCTTCAAGGACTTCATATTCTTTGCCCAGAGTGATGGCGAGCAAACGACGAATATCCGGGTTATCGTCCACGACTAGAATTTTTTCCATTTGGGGTTCTCGATGTTCTGGTTTCCGAAGGCGCGATGGCCGTCATTTGGGCAAGAAACTGCACTTCTTCTTCTGAAATTTGGGAGCCAGCAGGCTTCGATGGCAGCAGAACGGCCAGGTCCTGGGCATAAGCCTCTGCTTGCTGGACAAGCCGGCAGTCGACACATGCTGGATGCTCTCGATCTTTGAAGGGCGCGCCAGTGGGGAGCACCAGGGTGAAGGCATCAATTCCCCTGCGGCCGACATCAGGGTTGTCGCTGTCCATCTCGAGAATATCCAATTGCCCACCATGGAGCTTGAAAATTCGTCGGCATAGCGAGAGACGGATATCGGCCTCCAGGCGCAAGGTTGTGCTGCTGGGGGCGGTCGATGTGGGGCGAGTTTTGGGACGCGTCCCGAAGGCGTGTGCAAAACGACTCGTCATCACAATGAAGCTGCCGCTTTGACGGACGCGGATCTCAATTTGGCTGCGTGGTGGGGCACTTTCGCCGATTGCCTCAAACAGTCCCTTCAGCCCGCATTTGAGCCATTCGGCGTTTCCGTACAACACGCCTTGCGTGGCTGGCGCATCGGAAAACGAGAGATCGATGACATAGTCCCCCCTGCCATTGCCATGCTGAATTTCAGCCAGGACGGCATCAATGAGCGCCATTAATGTCAGGCGCTCATCCTGAAACGTCGTATTCAACTGCTGGATCTGGGCGAGTTGGTCTATGGCGACCAACAGCCTGCTCAAACGGTCAGTTTGGTTGATGACTGAACCGACATCGGACGTGCCAACCAGTGCGACTTCTGTCAACTGCTCATTCAATCGACTTATTTCGTGACGAACTTCTTCGCTGAGCAGAAAGTAGAAATGACCGGTATTTTCGAGTTGTGTCTGCGTTACAGGTTCCGGTGCCGTGGAGGCAATGAAAATTGCATAACCTTGCGGTTTTTGATGGCACAGGTATATGTCGGCAAGGTTGCCCCCCAAGCCTGATGGAAATAGCTGACGGATGCCGATGGGCATTTGAACAGCACCGCCGGCGACTTCCGAGATCAGTTTGTTGAGCTGTGGCTCAATATCCCTGCAGTGCTTGAGCCAAGGACGTGCCGCGCGATTGAAGTCGGTGATCCGCCCTTCCTGATTCAGCACGATGACGCCATCGGACATCCGCTCCAGCAACTGGCTGTCAAGTTCCAGATTCATGCTGCAACCCGGCCGGTGCTTGTTTGCTTATGGCTCTCGATCGCATGCGCCATCGCCAGCAGCTGCGCGAACGGAATCGGCTTGGGAAGAACGGCAATCCCAGGAGGAACGCCACCCCTGCTGACGATGTCCGCTTCGCTCATGCCACTGACAACAGCGATGGACATCTCCGCGTAGGTCGGATCATCCTTCAGGATTCTCAGCATCTGGAATCCATCGATGCCCGGCATTTTTAAGTCGACAAGCATCAAATCTGGGCGCTCGCGCTCCAGTAGCAGAAGCGCTTCGATTCCGCTATCGACGGCAGTCACCTGCGGCAGCATGGGCCATTGGGCCATGACAACTTGGTACAGCCGGAGCAAGTTTCGGTCATCGTCGACCACGAGAACCTTCAGCCGCGGTGGGCCGGACTCCTTCGGCAAACTGGTCGCGGCAGTCATTTTCACGTGCAACAACTTATCGACTGACTCACGCGTCACACGACGATGCCCGCCGGGTGTTTTCCAGGCTGACAAAAGGCCGTTGTCGACCCATAGCTGAGTCGTTCCTACGGAAACGCCCAGCAGAGTCGCGGCCTCTCGTGTCGTGCAAAAAGTCTTTTCAACTTTCATGATGTTCATCTGGTGAGTGAAATTGGTGTTGGTCGATGAATTCTGTTAAATTCTATCAAATTTGATTAAATTTAACAATGTTTGTCAGATTTGACATATAAACGTAGTGGTTTCTTTGCCGCCACCTAGCGACAGGACGCGACTATGGTGTGAAGCACTATCGGTTTTCTTGGTAATTTGGGCTGTGGCGCGCAGGTCGAATTGGCGTGAAGTTCTGGTTTGTCTCGTGTACCGGGAACAGTCCCCGAGGGTCAACATGAGCCCTGATAACTTTCTTTAAAACCATGAAGGAGTCTGTGATGACCCGCATTAAAAATTTCAGTTCATTCCTGCTTCTGGCGGTCATGGTTGCCGCAACCGCGACGGCATACGCGGCAGGAAATATCAAGATTGCCATTGATGCAGAATTCGGCATCCCAAATTCCACATCGGCACAGGCGGTCCGCAACGGCGCACAAGTAGCCGCCAATGAGATCAATGCCGCCGGAGGGGTTCTCGGGCGTAAGCTGGAAATCATCGAGAGAGACAACCGGGCTGTCCCAGCCCGTTCATTGAACAATTTACGGGAGCTGGCCGCCGACCCGGACGTGGTTGCGGTCATGTGCGCCCGCTACAGCCCTGTCGTCGTTGAGCTGCTACCCGAAATTCACCGCCTCAAGATGTTGATGCTTGACCCATGGGCCGCGGCCGACTCGATTGTCGACAATGCTTATTCCCCAAACTATGTTTTTCGTTTATCCCTGAGAGACTCATGGGCCCTGCAGGTAATGATGCGCCATGCCCTCAAAGCAGGGATTCGCAAAGTTGGAATTCTTCTGCCCAATACGGAGTGGGGACGCAGCAGCTTCAAAGCAGCAGAATCAATGGCCGCCAAGGAAACTCATCAAGATATCGTTGCATCCCAGTGGTACAACTGGGGTGATCCAAGCATGATTGAACGCTATCAAGCTCTCCGTAAGGCTGGCGCCGAGGCGGTGCTCTTTATCGCCAACGACCGGGAGGCCACACTCCTGGTCAAGGAAATGGCCAGCCTGCCCAAAGAGCAGCGCCTGCCCCTTATTGCGCATTGGGGCCTTACAGGCGGGCAATTCTTCGAGCAATCCGGGGCTGCCTTGAAGGCCGTTGATTTGTCCGTGGTGCAGACTTACTCCTTCATCAACAAGACCGACCCGATTGCCCAACGAGTTCTGGCTGGCTTGAAATCGGTCACCGGCAATGACGATCCGCGCAAAGTTGTCTCACCTGTTGGCGTGGCACATGCTTACGATCTGGTCCACTTATTGGCCAAGGCCATCAAGCAGGCAAAAAGCACCGACCGGCAGGCGGTTCGCAATGCGCTGGAAAATCTGGGCGCGCACCAAGGACTGGTTCGTCAATTCGACAAGCCGTTCACTGCCAAGCGCCACGAGGCCCTGACGATCAATGAAGTGTTCATGGCCAAGTATGCGGACGACGGCGCTATCGAGCCCATTTCTCAAATAAGGCATTGAGACCTCGGTGAGTATCCGTGAGTCCCTCAACGCGCTGCGGCGCTGGAGCCAGTCCAGTCTGGCGAATACATTTGCCCTGCGGGCTGCGCTGATTGCGATAGTCAGCAGCCTCGTGGTGGCGCTGATATCCTTGACGGTCATTTATTGGGTCGAGCGAACCACCAACCATCAGCATCTTCAGGAAAGGGCTGGTCGTTTTGCCGAGCGCTTTGAGAGCTCGATAGATATCGTGGAAAGTACCGCTCTGGCGCTCGCGAGAAACCCGATGTTCATCACGGCGCTGCTCGATTCAAGGGGCCGAGACTCCTATGTCGCCCCTTTTCTTGATAACTACAAGTTCCCGATCTCGGTCGCAAGCGGACTGGCCCTCTGCGATATCAATGGGGAGCGACTGGCGGGAATGCGTTCGCCACTATCGCAGTGTCGTGCCAATTCGACGTTGTTCAGGCAGGTTGCCACTGGCGGCAAGACCGCGCGGGAACTGGTGACACTTCAGGACGGTCGTATTGCCTGGACGATATATCAAGGGATTGTTTTCGAATATACAGGCACCACTGAAGGGGTCGTGGTCACGCAGGTGGACCTGCATGACCTCTTGCGTTCGGTGCCAGACGACCTCGACCTGGCATCCGTTGCGCTTGCGCAAGCGGGTAGTGCGGAAACCCTCGTCAGTGCGAATGCGGCGGGGGCGGCAACGGAATCGCTGCACGAGGCAAAAATGCTTCTTTTCAAAGGCGCCGCGGACAAGGCCCCATTCCCGCTGGAAGTCGTGGTAAGGGATGATCTTACGGCCTTCGAGAACAAACTGATTCCGCTCGTGTCGGGCTATGGTTTGGGGATCTTTTTATTGGTACTGTCGGTCCTTTATTGGACACGGAGAGTCTCACGCATTCTGATCGCACCGCTGACCGAGCTGACGCGCATTTCCCATCAGGTTGCCGAGACTGGCGACTTGACCATCGCCGTGCCCCAATCAAACGATGGAGAAGTTCAGCAGTTGGCCAAGACGTTTGAAGTCATGATCAATGCGCTGAGAACTTCAAGATCTTCATTGGAAGAAAAAGTCACATTACGAACGGCGGAGTTGACCCTGTCTGAGGCGACTACTCGCGATCGAACCGAACAACTGAATGCCATCTTTGACTTGAGTCCGGACGGTTTCGTTTCATTTGATGCCGATCTCCGGGTTGCGTTCGTCAATAAGGCGTTTCTACGCATTACCGGATTTGAGGCCATCGAAATCGATGGTGTTCATGAAAAAGTTTTTTCCGAACTGCTGGCGAAAAAATGCCTCTCCAATGCAGTGTTTCCGGGTGTCGCCGCGTTGCGCGCCGCACGCAAGGAAGTGACCAATGGCAGCACCGATGCAGGAAATGGCAAAGTCCGGCACGATCGGATTGAGCTGGCAGGCCCCGGTCATCGTGTGCTGGAGGTTGGCATCCGCCTATCCCGGACTGAAAATGTTTCGCAAATCTTGTACCTGCGCGACGTCACACATGAGGCCGTAGTTGACCGCATGAAAAGCGAATTCCTGTCGACGGCAGCCCACGAGCTGCGCACCCCGATGGCCAGTATCTACGGCTACACCGAGTTGCTGCTGCAGCACGATTTCGACGAAGGGGACCGGAAGGATATGCTGTCGAGAGTTTTCGCGCAGTCCGAACTGATGGTGTCCATCATCAACGAGTTGCTAGACCTTGCGCGCATAGAGGCTCAGCAAGGCAAGGACTTCGTGGTCGAGCGCTTGTCGCTGCAGGAAATCGTGGCAGAGGCAGTGGCTGGATTCAAACTGCCGCCAGGACGCAATTCACCCCTGATCGATGCAACGGATAGCCCGCTATTCGTCAGAGCCGATCGAAAGAAAATGCAGCAAGCCATCCTGAATCTTCTCTCCAACGCTTACAAATATTCATCGGACGTCGATGCGGTTTGCATTGCCTATCGTTCGGCCGCGAACCGCCAAGATAGGATGGTCGGTATCGAGGTGAGTGACCATGGTATTGGTATGAGCGTCGAAGAAATGGAACGTGTCTACGAGCGCTTTTACCGTGCTGATACTTCAGGGAAAATCCCAGGCACTGGACTGGGCATGAGCATCGTCAAGGAGATCGTTGAACTTCACGGCGGAGAAGTGAAACTGGATAGCAAGGTCGGCGCTGGCACCACGGTGACGCTCTGGCTACCTGCCGTTTGATTTGGATGAATCTGGATCAGCGGTTCGAATTCCTGAATGATGCCCGCCTTGGGGTCGTTGGCTCGATGACGACACACGGGCTGGCTGCGGCACGAAGGCTTCCACGGTCTTGAGAAATTGATTGTCCCGAGAGCCATAACTGTGTCGAACCGGGGCGGTCATGGCTCCCGGGATATCCGGAAATTTCATTGATTTAGCTCTTTGGCGCCGCCGAATATGCGCCAAAAGCTATCAGATCGATAGCAAACGAACTGGCTGGGTTAGCTGCAGCCAGTGGCGCGCGGCGGCCTGCAGGCGCTCGGGATAGCCGGTGGCGTAGAGCTGCAGGCGCGGTGTGGGGCTGATGGACAGCGCGTTGTGGGTTTTCAGCAGGCGCTGCGTTTGCCGCGCCACCGGTGCGCCGCTGTCGATCAGCTGCACCTGCGGCCCGAGCAGGGCACGCAATTCAGAGGCGGCAAACGGGTAGTGGGTGCAGCCCAGCACCAGCGTGTCGATCTGTCCGGATTCATGGCCAAATTGGCCGATAGCCCTTGTGTATTCTGCGCAGAGCGCTTCTATTTTGATAGCATTCTGGCGCTCGATGGCATCTGCCAGGCCGTCGCAGGGCTGCAGGATGAAGTCAGCCTGGCCCTGCAGGGCATCGAGCAGGACACGGAACTTGGCGCTTTCCAGCGTGCCGCGCGTGGCCATGACGCCGACGCGCCGGGTCTGGCTCAGCTGCGCGGCCGGCTTGAGCGCCGGTTCGACACCGACGATGGGCAGCTCCGGGTATTGCTGGCGCAGCAGATGGATGGCGGCGGCCGTCGCCGTGTTGCAGGCCACCACCAGTGCCTTGATGTGGTGTTGCGCCAGCAAGTGGCGTGTGATGGTTTGCGAACGCCCGATGACGTGGACCGCATCGCGCTCGCCATAGGGCGCATGGCCGCTGTCGGCCACGTAGACGAAGTTCTCGGCCGGCAGCTCGGCGCGCAGCGCCTGGAGGATGCTGAGTCCTCCAACGCCGCTGTCGAAAACGCCGACGGGATGCGTGGCCTGGGTCAAGCGGTGGCGAGCGAGATGCCTTTGAACTCGCCGCTGGCAATGCGCTTTTGCCACTCGGCTGGGCCGGTGATGTGGGCGCTGGTGCCGCCGGAATCCACCGCCACGGTGACGGGCATGTCGACCACGTCGAACTCGTAGATGGCTTCCATGCCGAGGTCGGCAAAGCCCACCACCTTGGCGGTCTTGATGGCCTTGCTCACTAGGTAGGCGGCGCCGCCGACAGCCATCAGGTAGGCGCTCTTGTGCTTCTCGATCGCCTTGATGGCCTCCGGGCCGCGCTCGGCCTTGCCGATCATGGCGATCAGGCCGGTCTGGCTGAGCATCATGTCGGTGAACTTGTCCATGCGGGTGGCGGTGGTCGGGCCGGCGGGGCCGACGGCTTCGCCCTTGACCGGGTCGACCGGGCCGACGTAGTAGATCACGCGGTTGGTGAAGTCCACCGGCAGCTTCTCGCCCTTGGCCAGCATGTCCTGGATGCGCTTGTGCGCGGCATCGCGGCCGGTCAGCATCTTGCCGTTGAGCAACAGGGTGTCTCCCGGCTTCCAGCTGGCCACTTCTTCCTTGCTCAGGGTGTCGAGGTTGACACGCTTGCTCTTTTTCGTGTCAGGCGTCCAGTCGACGTTGGGCCAGAGGTCCAGGCTCGGCGCATCGAGGTAGACCGGGCCGGAGCCGTCCATCACGAAGTGCGCATGGCGCGTGGCGGCGCAGTTCGGGATCATGGCCACCGGCTTGCTGGCGGCGTGCGTCGGGTACATCTTGATCTTGACGTCAAGCACCGTGGTCAAACCACCCAGGCCCTGGGCGCCGATGCCCAGCGCGTTGACCTTCTCATGCAGCTCCAGGCGCAGTTCTTCCACCTGCGTGAGCTTCTCGCCCTTGGCCGCCTTGGCCTGCAGTTCGTACATGTCGAGGTCGTCCATCAGGCTTTCCTTGGCCATCAGCACGGCCTTCTCGGCCGTGCCGCCGATGCCGATGCCCAGCATGCCGGGCGGGCACCAGCCGGCGCCCATGGTCGGCACGGTCTTGAGCACCCAGTCGACCACGGAGTCGCTCGGGTTGAGCATGACCATCTTGCTCTTGTTCTCGCTGCCGCCACCCTTGGCGGCGACGGTCACGTCGAGCTTGTTGCCCGGCACGATCTCGGTGAAGATCACCGCCGGCGTGTTGTCCTGCGTGTTCTTGCGTGCGAACTGCGGGTCGGCCACCACCGAGGCGCGCAGCGTGTTGTCCGGGTGGTTGTAGCCGCGGCGCACGCCTTCATTGATGGCGTCGTCCAGGCTGCCGGTGAAACCCTCCAGCCGCACGTCCATGCCGATCTTCAGGAACACGTTGACGATGCCGGTGTCCTGGCAGATCGGGCGGTGGCCGGTGGCGCTCATCTTGCTGTTGGTCAGGATCTGCGCAATCGCATCCTTGGCCGCCGGGCTTTGCTCGCGCTCGTAGGCGCGCGCCAGGTGGGCGATGTAGTCGGCCGGGTGGTAGTAGCTGATGTACTGCAGGGCGGCGGCGACGGACTCGATCAGATCGGCTTGGCGGATGGTGGTCGTGGACATGTTGGTGATGGTGGTTGAGCGTTGTGGATGCGGTTTCAGTGAGCGTTCTGGTGGCTGCTGGTGAGCAGCTTGTCGGTGTAGGCAATGGCCAGGGCACTGAGCAGGAACGTGATGTGAATGAGGGTCTGCCACATCAGCACCTTGACGTCGTAGTTGGCGGCGTTGATGAAGGTCTTGAGCAGGTGAATCGAGCTGATGCCGATGATGGCGGTGCCCAGCTTGACCTTGAGTACCGACGCATTCACGTGGCTCAGCCATTCGGGCTGGTCGGGGTGGCCTTCGAGGTTCATGCGGCTCACGAACGTTTCATAGCCGCCGACGATCACCATGATCAGCAGGTTGGAGATCATCACCACGTCGATCAGCGCCAGCACCACCAGCATGATGATGGTCTCGTTCAGCGAGGTGATGTTGGCGCTTTCCTTGTAGCCGATGCTGGTGACCAGCGCCTGCAGTGCGGCCTGGCTGCCGAAGGCGGCTTCCAGCAGGTGCACCAGTTCGACCCAGAAATGGAAGACGTAGACGCCTTGCGCAGCAATCAGGCCCAGGTACAGTGGCAGCTGCAGCCAGCGGCTGGCAAAAATGAAGGCGGGCAGGGGGCGCAGCGGCGAAGCTTTGGACGGTTCGGGGGTGGACATCAGGACAAAACTCGGGTTCCCATCTAGGACAAAGATTTTAGGCTGCATTTCCATACGGAGCCGGGATTGGGTACATTGGGAGGCAGTTGTCCCGTCAGTGACTTGTAAGGGCAAAACCCGACATTCCGGGGCGATTCAATTTCTACTAGAGGAAACAAGCCATGAGTTCATCTTCGTCCGCCATCGAGTCTGTCCTGGTCGAGAACCGGGTCTTCCCCCCGGCCGAATCGGTCGTCAAGGCGGCTCGGATCTCCGGCATGGACGGCTACAACGCCCTGTGCGCCGCCGCGGAAAAGGATTTTGAGGGTTTCTGGGCCAAGCTGGCACGCGAAAACGTGGTGTGGAACAAGCCGTTCACCCGCACGCTGGACGAGTCGAATGCGCCGTTCTACCAGTGGTTCGACGACGGTGAACTCAACGCCTCGGCCAACTGCCTGGACAAGCACGTCGGCACGCCGGTCGAGAACAAGACGGCCATCATCTTTGAAGCCGACGACGGTGCGGTGACCAAGGTCACCTACAAGGAACTGCTGGCGCGCGTCAGCCAGTTCGCCAATGCCCTCAAGGCGCAGGGCATCAAGAAGGGCGACCGTGTGCTGGTCTACATGCCCATGACGATCGAGGGCGTGATTGCCATGCAGGCCTGCGCCCGCATCGGTGCCACCCACAGCGTGGTGTTCGGCGGCTTCTCGGCCAAGGCGCTGCAGGAGCGCATCATCGACGCCGGTGCCGTGGCCGTGATCACGTCCAACTATCAGATGCGCGGCGGCAAGGAACTGCCGCTCAAGGCCATCGTGGACGAAGGCCTGGCCATGGGCGGTTGCGAGTGCGTCAAGAGCGTGCTGGTGTTCCAGCGCACCGCGACCGCCTGCAACATGGTGGCGGGCCGCGACAAGACCTTTGCCGAGGCACTGGCCGGCCAAAGCACCGAGTGCGCACCGGTGGCCGTGGGCGCCGAGCACCCGCTGTTCATCCTCTACACCTCGGGCTCCACCGGTAAACCGAAGGGCGTGCAGCACTCCACCGGCGGCTACCTGCTGTGGGCCAAGCTGACCATGGACTGGACCTTCGACCTGCGCCCGGACGATGTCTTCTGGTGTACCGCCGACATCGGCTGGATCACCGGTCACACCTACGTGGCCTACGGTCCGCTGGCCGCCGGCGCCACACAGATCATCTTCGAAGGCGTGCCGACGTTTCCGAATGCCGGTCGTTTCTGGCAGATGATCGAGCGCCACAAGTGCACCATCTTCTATACGGCACCCACCGCCATCCGTTCGCTGATCAAGGCGTCGGAAAGCGATGCCAACGTGCACCCGGCCCGCTCCGACCTGAGCAGCCTGCGCATCCTCGGCTCGGTCGGCGAGCCGATCAATCCGGAAGCCTGGATGTGGTACTACAAGCATGTCGGCGGCGAGCGCTGCCCGATCGTCGACACCTTCTGGCAGACCGAAACCGGCGGCCACATGATCACACCGCTGCCGGGTGCCACGCCGCTGGTGCCGGGCTCCTGCACCTTGCCGCTGCCGGGCATCCTGGCGGCCATCGTCGACGAAGCGGGCCATGACATGCCCAACGGTGCGGGCGGCATCCTGGTGGTCAAGAAGCCCTGGCCCTCGATGATCCGCACCATCTGGAACGACCCGGAACGCTTCAAGAAGAGCTATTTCCCCGAAGAGCTCAAGGGCTACTACCTGGCCGGCGACGGCGCCGTGCGCAGTGCCGACCGCGGCTACTTCCGCATCACGGGCCGCATCGACGACGTGCTCAACGTCTCCGGTCACCGCATGGGCACGATGGAAATCGAGTCGGCCCTGGTGGCCAAGACCGACCTGGTGGCCGAAGCCGCCGTGGTGGGCCGCCCGGACGACCTGACCGGCGAGGCCATCTGCGCCTTCGTGGTGCTCAAGCGTGCCCGTCCCTCCGGTGAGGAAGCCAAGCAGATCGCCAAGGAGCTGCGCGACTGGGTGGCCAAGGAGATTGGCCCGATCGCGAAACCGAAGGACATCCGTTTTGGCGAAAACCTGCCCAAGACGCGTTCCGGCAAGATCATGCGCCGCCTGCTGCGCTCGATCGCCAAGGGCGAGACGATCACCCAGGACACCAGCACGCTGGAAAACCCGGCGATCCTGGATCAGCTGGGTCAGGCTTATTGATACGGCTGAGAACAGAGCAAGCCACGGACTTCCCGAAAGGGGCCGTGGATTGGCTGGAGCAATAAAAAAGCCCGCAGATGCGGGCTTTTTGTTTCCGAAGAAGTTTGGCTTACTTCTGGGACAGCACCCAGGCAACCAGCTTGTGGGCTTCGGCGTCGTTGACCTGGGGGTTGGCGGGCATGGGCACCGGGCCCCAAACGCCAGCACCACCCTTGATGACCTTGGCGGCCAGCTTGTCGGCGGCGGACTTGTCGCCTTTGTACTTGGCGGCGACATCCTTGAAGGCCGGGCCGACCAGCTTCTTGTCGACGGCGTGGCAGGCCATGCAGTTCTTGGAAGTGGCCAGAGCCTGGTCGGCGAAGGCAGGGGCGGTCACGGAAACAGCAGCGACCAGGGCAAACAAAGCACGTTTCATCATTTCCTCGTGAGGTGAGTTAAATTAAGCAAACAACGATATTGTAATAACTACGGTTGACCGCTGCTGGGCAGCAGCCGTACAGAAACTGGGGAATTGAGATGTATTTGCTGGGCTTGGGCGTCATTCTGCTGCTGCTGAAATTCCTGGCCATCGGGCCGGTCGCCGCCTGGGACTGGTGGGTGGTTCTGGCGCCGTTCGCCTTGGCGGTGGCCTGGTGGGCCTGGGCGGATGCTTCCGGCTACACCCGACGCAAGGCCATGGCGCGGGAGGAGCAACGCCGGCAGGCGCGCATCGACCGCAGCCATGCTGCCATGGGCACCAAGCGCAAGCGCCCCTGAGCGGCGCAAAAGCCCCGGCAAGCCGTCCGTGTGTCGCCGGGGGCCGCAGCAGGGCTCGCGCGGCACGTCGGTATGGCCCTTCAATCCATCGGTCAAGCGGTGGGTGGGACATAATCGCAAAAGCTTTTCCCCTGTTTCCAGGTAACCACTGACTCGAAGAACCACCATGCCAGCCTATCGTTCCCAAACTTCCACCGCCGGTCGCAACATGGCAGGTGCGCGTGCACTCTGGCGCGCCACCGGCATGAAGGACGGCGACTTCAGCAAGCCCATCATTGCCATTGCCAACTCCTTCACCCAGTTCGTGCCCGGCCACGTGCACCTGAAGGATCTGGGCCAGCTGGTGGCGCGCGAGATCGAAGCCGCCGGTGGCGTCGCCAAGGAGTTCAATACCATTGCCGTGGACGATGGCATTGCCATGGGCCACGACGGCATGCTGTACTCGCTGCCCAGCCGCGACATCATTGCCGACTCGGTGGAGTACATGGTCAACGCCCACTGCGCCGATGCGCTGGTGTGCATTTCCAACTGCGACAAGATCACCCCCGGCATGCTGATGGCCGCCATGCGCCTGAACATCCCGGTGGTGTTCGTCTCCGGCGGCCCGATGGAAGCCGGCAAGACCAAACTGGGCGTGATCAAGCTGGACCTGATCGACGCCATGGTGATGGCCGCCGACGACAAGGTGTCGGACGAGGAGGTGGCCGAGGTGGAGCGTTCAGCCTGCCCGACCTGTGGTTCCTGCTCCGGCATGTTCACCGCCAATTCCATGAACTGCCTGGCCGAGGCGCTGGGCCTGGCGCTGCCCGGCAATGGCACGGTGGTCGCTACGCACGCCGACCGCGAGCAGCTGTTCAAGGGCGCCGGCCGTCTGGTGGTGGAGCTGTGCAAGCGCTACTACGAGCAGGGCGATGAGACCGTGCTACCGCGCTCGGTGGGCTTCAAGGCCTTCGAGAACGCCATTGCGCTGGACATCGCCATGGGCGGCTCGACCAACACCATCCTGCACCTGCTGGCGATCGCGCAGGAAGCCGAGATCGACTTCACCATGCAGGACATCGACCGCATGTCGCGCACGGTGCCGCAACTGTGCAAGGTGGCGCCCAACACGAACAAGTACCACGTCGAGGACGTGCACCGCGCCGGCGGCATCATGGCCATCCTGGGTGAGCTCGACCGCGCGGGCAAGCTGCATACCGACGTGCCGACCGTCCACGCCAAGACGATGAAGGACGCACTGGACCAGTGGGACATCAAACGCAATCCCTCACCCGAGGTGCAGACCTTCTACCGGGCGGGGCCGGCCGGCAAGCCGACCCAGATCGCCTTCAGCCAGTCCACACGCTGGCCCAGCCTGGACACCGACCGCGCCGAAGGCTGCATCCGCTCCATCGACCACGCTTTCTCGCAAGAGGGCGGTCTGGCCGTGCTGGTGGGCAATATTGCGCAGAATGGTTGCGTGGTGAAGACCGCCGGCGTGGACGACGCCTTGCTGGTGTTCGAAGGTCCGGCCCATGTGACCGAATCGCAGGACGAGGCGGTGGCCAACATCCTGGACGACAAGGTCAAGGCCGGCGACGTGGTGATCGTGCGTTACGAGGGCCCCAAGGGCGGCCCCGGCATGCAGGAAATGCTTTACCCGACCTCGTACATCAAGTCCAAGGGCCTGGGCAAGGCCTGCGCATTGCTGACCGACGGGCGCTTCTCCGGCGGCACTTCCGGCCTGTCGATCGGCCACTGCTCGCCGGAGGCGGCGGCCGGCGGTGCGATCGGTCTGGTGCGCAATGGCGACCGCATCCGCATCGACATCCCGAACCGCCGCATCGATGTGCTGTTGTCCGACGAGGAACTAGCCAAGCGCCGAGCCGAGCAGGACGCCAAGGGCTGGAAGCCGGCGCAGCCGCGCAAGCGCAAGGTGTCGGCGGCGCTCAAGGCCTACGCCAAGCTGGTGATGTCGGCCGATAAAGGCGCTGTGCGCGATCTGTCGCTGCTCGACTGACCATTGCCCTGTGGCCGGCACGCCCGTAGCGGCGGCCGGCCACAGAGGCAGGCGAGCGCGGGACCGGGCACCATGCAGGCGACACGTCTGATTTGTGCGTGTGCCCCGGCACCGGAGGCGCCAGCCGGGGCACAATGGCGCCCATGCTGATTCACCCGCACATCAATCCTGTCGCCCTGCAACTCGGACCCTTGGCTGTCCACTGGTACGGCATCACCTACCTGGTGGCCTTTGCCTTGTTCATGTTCCTCGGGACGCGGCGGCTGCGACACGAGCCCTATGCCTCACTGACAGGGGCGCAGGCCTGGCGCCGGCGCGACGTGGAGGACATCCTGTTTCTCGGTGTCATGGGGGTGGTGATCGGCGGCCGCCTGGGCTACTGCCTGTTCTACAAGCCAGGCTACTACCTGAGTCACCCGCTGGAGATCTTTTTCGTCTGGCAGGGCGGCATGAGCTTTCACGGCGGCATGCTGGGGGTGGTGGGCGCAATGCTCTGGTTCGCCCACAGCCGCAAGAAACCGTGGCTGCAGGTGGCCGATTTCGTGGCGCCCTGCGTGCCCACCGGGCTGGCGGCCGGGCGTGTCGGCAATTTCATCAACGGTGAGCTCTGGGGGCGCGTGGCCGACCCGTCCTTGCCCTGGGCCATGCTGTTCCGCGGGGCCGGCGAGGCGCCGCGCCATCCCTCGCAGGTCTACCAGTTCCTGCTCGAAGGCCTGTTGCTGTTCGTGCTGCTGTGGTGGTATGCCCACAAACCGCGCCGCACGGGCCAGGTGGCGGCGGCCTTCCTGTTCGGCTACGGCGTGCTGCGCTTCATTGCCGAGTTCTTCCGCGAACCGGATGATTTTCTCGGCCTGCTGTCGCTGGGCCTGAGCATGGGGCAGTGGCTGTGCCTGCCCATGATCGTCGGCGGCATGGGGTTGTGGTGGTGGGCCAACAGCCGCTCGCTTGACCGGGGCGCTTGAAACGTGTGCCGTTTTTAGGCGAAATTGGCTTTTTCTCCTGATGGGGAAGGCGCCGATAGCTATCGAAATAATAGCATTTTTGAGCCGTCCGTGAGTTGGATGGCATTGCTCAGGGTTTTCCTGTATCGAGTAATTACGCATAATTATGGAAAATTACGAGAACGGCAAAGCACTTTTCCATGCAGCCCAACCCGGTTTCATCCATCAACCAGAAGTGAGCGTCCTGATGCGTTTGGTCCACAACTCTCTGCACGAGCGTGTTGCCGCCACGCTGCGCGAGGAGATTTTCGGCGGCATGCTGGCGCCGGGCAGCTTCGTCGACGAAGTGGCGCTGTGCGAACGCTTGAAGATTTCGCGCACGCCGCTGCGCGAGGCGCTCAAGGTGCTCAGCGCCGAAGGACTGGTGCGCCACGAGCTGCGTCGCGGCTGCTTTGTCAACGAGGTGACCGAGCAGGATCTGGATGAGATCTTTCCCGTCATCGCCTTGCTCGAAGGGCGCTGCGCCTTCGAGGCAGCACGCAACGCCAGCGATACCGACCTGGCGGTGCTGCAGACGCTGCACGACAAGTTGCAGTCCCACGCCGAAGCCAGGCGCATCGTCGACTACTACCAGACCAACCACGCCATCCACGAGGCCATCATCACGCTGGCCAACAACCGCTGGCTGGCCCAGGTGATCGGCGACCTGCGCAAGATCCTCAAGCTGGCGCGTCTGCAGGGCCTGCATGCGCCGGGCCGTCTGACGCAAAGTCTGAACGAGCATCTTGCGGTATTTGCCGCGCTCAAGGCGCGCGACTGCGAAGGGGCGGAAGCGGCCATGCGCACGCACCTGACGCGCCAGCGCGAAGCCTTGCGCGAACTGGCTCGCCATCAGAAGAGCCGGAGGCTGGCATGAACGCATCCAGCTGGATCAACCGCAACGTGTCACGCCTGTTCCCCGTCGCTGCAGGCACTGCGTTGCCGACCGAGGCCCGCCGAGAGCTGGGTGCCGGCCTCGCTGCCAGCGCGCAGGCCGAGCGTCCGACCCGCGAACGTCTTGCGGCCAGCCTGCGCCACAAGGACGAGGCGATGTCGCCGCGCATGCTGCGCCGGGTGCTGGAGGAGCTCAAGGGCATCATCGACCCGCAGATCAGCGAAGTCGAAGGCGGGCGGCGTGCCAAGGTACTGATCGAGCACTACGCCGGGGCGACGGTTGAGCGGCGGCGCGACATGTGGCTGCTGATGAGCGAGATGTTCGTCGCCGATCCTGCGAAGGTCAAGAGCGCGCAGACCAAGTTTGCTGCAGCGGTAGGTACGCCCGACGAAGCCGCGGCCGAGGTGCAGTATCGCCGGGCCACCGTGTCGCCGCGCCGGCGCCTGCTGCAGCGCTTCAGCGTCCTGCCGGAGGGCATCCGATTTCTCGTGGACCTGCGCGCCGAGATGCAGTCCTATCTAAAGAAGGACAGGCGACTGCAGGCGCTGGACGTGGAGATGGAGTACATGTTCTCCACCTGGTTTGATGTGGGCTTCCTGGAGTTGCGCCGCATCAGCTGGGATTCGCCGGCTTCCCTGGTCGAGAAGTTGATCAAGTACGAGGCGGTGCACGACATCCGCAGCTGGGAAGACGTCAAGAACAGGCTGGATTCCGACCGTCGCTGCTACGGTTTCTTCCACCCGCGCCTGCCGGACGAGCCGCTGATCTTCGTCGAGGTGGCCTTGCTGGGCGAGGTGCCGGGCAGCATTGCGCCGCTGCTGGACGAGACGGCGGCCGCCTCCGACCTGACGCGTGCGACGACGGCGATCTTCTACTCCATCAGCAACACCCAACCCGGTCTGCGCGGCGTGAGCTTCGGCGACTCGCTGATCAAGCGCGTGGTCGAAACCCTGCGCGCCGAATTCCCCAAGCTCAAGACCTTTGTTACGCTGTCGCCGATCCCGGGCTTCCGTGCCTGGCTGGGCCGGCATGCCGCCGCCATGCTGGAGCGCATGGACCGCAAGGCGCGCACGGAGCTGCAGCGTTCGCTCGGAGGCGATGCGTTGACGGCGGAGCTTTTCCTGGCGGCGGCGGACAATGCGCGCGAGCTGGAGGCAACAACGCCCCTGGGGCATCTGCTGCAGCAATGTGCCGTGCATTACCTCGGCCAGGAGTTGCAGGACGGCAAGCCGGTGGATCCGGTGGCGCGTTTCCACCTGGGCAATGGCGCGCGCGTGGAACGGCTCAACTGGGCCGGTGATTCATCTGCGAAGGGCTGGAAACAGTCCTACGGCATGATGGTCAACTACCTGTACGACCTCAAGCGCCTGGACAAACACCGGGCCCAGTTGGCACAGGGCAAAATACCCGTTTCAGGCGAGGTCGCCAAGCTGGCGTTCTGACAGCCTGCCGCAGTTTCGTTAGTTGTTAGCTAGTTCACTAAAACCAGAGGAGACAGACATGACTTCAATCGACCACATCATTTCCAGCCGACGTACGGTGCTGCGCCTGGCTGCAGCCGGCCTGGCCGGCACCGCCCTGACCGGGCAGGCTCAATCCGGCTGGCCGACCAAGCCGGTGACGATGATCGTGCCGTTCCCGGCCGGCGGCGGTACCGACGCTTTTGCCCGGCCCTTGTCGGCCCAGTTCTCCAAGCTGACCGGCAAGCAGTTGATCATCGACAACCGGGGCGGTGCCGGTGGCACCTTGGGCGCCAGCATTGCGTCCAAGGCACAGCCCGATGGCTACACCCTCTTCATGGGCGCCGTGCACCACACTATTGCGCCTTCGATGTACCCCAAGCTCGATTACGACCTGGAGAAGGATTTCGTGCCGCTGGCCCTGGTGGCCACTGTGCCGCAGGTGCTGGTGGTCAACCCGAAGAAGATCACCGAGCCCGACTTCAAGGCTTTCCTGGAAATGCTGCGCAAGAACCCCGGCAAGCTGAACTATGGCTCGGCAGGCAGCGGCACCTCACACCACCTGGCCGGCGAGCTGTTCAAGCAGCAGACCAAGACCTTCATCACCCACATTCCCTACCGCGGTGCCGGACCGGCGCTGCAGGACCTGATTTCCGGCAACGTGGACATGATGTTCGACGGTCTGGGTTCTTCCTCCGCCCACATCAAGGGGGGGCGCATCAAGGCGCTGATGGTGGCCGGGCCGAAGCGCAACCCAGCCTTCCCGGACGTGCCTTGCGCGGCCGAACTCGGCCTGCCGGATTACACGGTGCAGACCTGGTACGGCATCTGGGCACCCAAGGGCACCCCGGCTGATGTGCAGGCGCGTGCCGTGGAGGAAATCCGCAAGGCCGGCATGACGCCGGAAGCCAAGGCCGTCTGGGCCAATCAGGGGGCCGAGTTCAGCAACCTGACGCAGCAGCAGTTCGGTCAGTTCGTCAGTTCGGAAGTCAAACGCTGGACCAGCGTGGTCAAACTCTCGGGCGCCAAGCTGGACTGATGCAAGCGGGGCCCTGTCACAGGATGTCGGATGAGCGCAAGTAGAACGATGAACGGCAGCATCCGATTCGAGCGGCAGGGCGCCCTGGCGCAGGTGACTTTGAGTCACCCGGGCAAGTTCAACGCCATGTCGCGTGCCATGTGGCGTGAGCTGCGCCGGGTGTTCGAGGCCATCCAGTGCGACGCTGCGCTGCGCTGCGTGCTGGTGCGCGGCGAGGCCGGCCATTTCTGCGCCGGTGGCGACATTGCCGAATACCCGGATTTCCGCTTCAGCGAGGCCGGCCTGCGCGATTTCCACGAGAACGACGTCTGGGGCGGCCTGCAGGCCATGCTGGACTGCGATGTGCCGATCGTGGCGCAGATCGAGGGCAATTGCATGGGCGCAGGGGTGGAGATTGCCTGCTGCTGCGACATCCGCATCGCCGATGCGGCATCGAAATTCGGTGCGCCGATCGCCCGGCTCGGGTTTCCCATGGCGCCGCGCGAAGCCGCGCTGGTGCTGCGCGAGGCGGGGGCTCTCACTGCGCGCGAGATGCTGCTGGAGGCCGCCGTATTCACCGCCGCCCAGATGCAGGCGCGCGGCTTTCTCAACCGCGTGCTGCCGGACGGGCAATGTGCCGGTGAGGCCGTCGCGACCGCAGCGCGCATCCTCGCGCTGGCGCCGCAGGCGGCACGCCTGAACAAGCAGACGATTCGGGCATTGAATCCGCCTTCTGGTCTTGATGAGACTGCGCCAGTAGCTACGAATTTGATAGCAAATATTCTTTCCCGGGCCTACGCCTACGCCGACAGCTCGGAACATCGGGAAGGCATTCGAGCCTTTATCGAGAAGCGACCCAGCAATTTTTCCACCTCCTGAAGACCTGAGCGACGCCATGTCACAAGCCAATGCCAACCTGTTTGCCGCCCTGCGCGCGGCGTTCCCGCACCACCTGGATGCGATTGCCATCGAGACCGACAACGGCCTGAACTACTCCTGGCGTGACCTCGAGCGGGCGACCGCCATGATGGCCAACCTGCTCAAGTCGCTTGGTTTGCCCGAGGGCGCGCGCATTGCGGTGCAGGTGGAAAAGTCGGTCGAAGCCGTCATGCTCTACCTGGCCACGCTGCGCGCCGGCTACGTGTTTCTGCCCCTGAACACAGCCTACCAGAGCGCCGAGATCGAGTATTTCGTCGGCAATGCCGAGCCGGCCGTGGTGGTGTGCAGCAGCAAGAACTTCGGCTGGGTCAGCAAGATCGCCTTCAAGGCCGGCACCCAGCACGTGTTCACGCTGGACGACAACCGCAGCGGCTCGTTGCTAGAGCGCGCTGCACACTGCTCCGACCACCACCAGGTGGTGCTGCGCCAAGCCGACGACCTGGCCGCCATCCTCTATACCAGCGGCACCACCGGCCGCAGCAAGGGGGCCATGCTGACGCACGGCAACCTGCTGAGCAATGCGCAGGTGCTGAAGGACTACTGGGGCTGGCAGCCTGGCGACGTGCTGATGCACGTGCTGCCGATCTTCCACGTGCACGGCCTGTTCGTGGCGCTGCACGGCGCGCTGCTCAACGGCAGCAAGATGATCTGGATGGCCAGGTTCGACCCCAAGCGCGTGATCGAGAAACTGCCCGAGGCCACCGTCTTCATGGGCGTGCCCACGCTTTATGTGCGCCTGCTGGCCGAGCATGGCCTGAACCGCGAGTCCACGCGCAACATGCGCCTGTTCGTTGCCGGCTCGGCGCCGCTGCTGATCGAGACCTTCGTGGCCTGGCAGGAACGTACCGGTCACACCATCCTGGAGCGCTACGGCATGAGCGAAACCATCATGCTGACCTCCAACCCCTACAAGCCGAAGGACGGCAAGCGGCGCGGCGGCACGGTCGGCTTTCCCTTGCCGGGCGTCAGCCTGCGGGTGCAGGACGACGCCGGCCAGCCGCTGCCGGCGGGCGAGATCGGCGGCATCCAGGTCAAGGGCCCCAATGTGTTCAAGGGCTACTGGCGCATGCCGGAGAAGACGAAAGAAGAGTTCACGGCGGACGGCTACTTCAAGACCGGCGACGTCGGCAAGATCGACCCGAGCGGCTACGTGACCATCGTCGGCCGCAGCAAGGACCTGATCATCAGCGGCGGCTACAACGTCTACCCGGCCGAGATCGAGGGCTACATCAACGAATTGCCGGGCGTGGCTGAAAGCGCCGTGGTGGGGGTGCCGCACCCCGACTTCGGTGAAGTGGGCGTGGCGGTGGTGGTGCGCCAGCCCGGCATGCCACTGGATCCGGACCACGTCATTGCCACGCTCAAGGCAAAACTGGCCAATTTCAAGATTCCCAAGCGCTGCTTCGTGGTGGACGAGTTGCCGCGCAACACCATGGGCAAGGTGCAGAAGAATCTGCTGCGCGAACAGCACCAGCACCTGTTCTACTGAGCCGATCCGTCCTTCGCACGAAAAAAGGCCCGCTCCCCTTGTCGGGGGGCGGGCCTTTGATTTGTGTCAGGCGAGGACTTAGCGCAGCACCAGCACCGGCACGTGCGAGTGCGTCAGCACATGTTGCGTTTCGCTGCCCAGCAGCAGGCGCTTGATGCCTTTGCGGCCGTGCGAAGCCATGACGATCAGGTCGCACTTGTGCTTCTTGGCGGCGGCGATGATGGCCTCGCTCACCAGATCGGACTTGGCCGTGACAGCCTTGACCTTGACGCCTTTGGCCAGGGCAGCCTTGCTCACGGCATCGACGATGACCTGGCCATGCTCGGCCCATTGCTTCTCGACGCGGGCGATATCGCTGGCCGGCAGGGCCAAGCCGCCTTCGAAATAGCTCTGCGGGTAGCGCGGGATCACCTTGAGGGCCACCAACTCACCGCCGGTGAGCTGGGCCATCGCAATGGCACTGCTGACAGCTTTCTTGGACAAGGTGGAGCCATCGGTGGCGACGAGGATTCTTTGGTACATGAGGTGATCTCCTTGTTGTGCGAAACGGATTCTAGATTACTACGCCCACATCTGTTATCGTCTTGATCCAAATCAAGTTGGAGGCGGGCGCAGCCCGATACGCTTGAGCACCATGCAAACAGCAAGCCTTGCCGCAACGTTCTTGCCGGAACGCACAGAAGCGGCTGTGCAGCAGACGGCGGGGGCGTCCCCGGCAGGCTTGGGACTGCTCGACGACCCGCAGGAGTGGTCGGCCTTCAGCCGGCCGCTGGAGGGCAGCGCGGATTGCTGGGAATCCCATCTGGTCATTGAAGGCATGCACTGTGCCGCCTGTGCGCTGACGGTCGAGGACGCCTTGCGTGGCGTTCCCGGCGTGGCCAGTGCCAGCGTCAGTGCCGGCAGCCACCGCGCCCGTGTGGTCTGGCAAGCCGAGGTTGTGCAGCCTTCGGGCTGGATGCAGGCGGTGCTGAAAGCCGGCTACCGCGCCGTGCCGGCCAACGATGCCTTTGCCAACCAGCGCCGCCGGCAGGAAACACGCAAGGCCCTGTGGCGCTGGTCGGTGGCAGGCCTGTGCATGATGCAGGTGATGATGTACGCGTGGCCGGCCTACGTGGCGCTGCCGGGCGACCTCTCGGCCGAGATGGAGCAGCTGCTGCGCTGGGCCTCCTGGGTGTTGACCCTGCCGGTGATGCTCTTTTCCTGCGGTCCCTTTTTCTCCGCTGCGCTGCGCGATGTGCTGCAGCGGCGCATCAGCATGGATCTGCCGGTGGCGCTGGGCATGGGCATCACTTTTGCCGTCAGTACCGCCGGCACCTTCGACCCGCAGGGCACCTTTGGCCAGGAGGTGTACTTCGATTCCCTGACCATGTTCGTCTTCTTCCTGCTCACCGGGCGCTGGCTCGAACTGCGCCTGCGCGACCGCACCGCAGGTGCCCTGGATGCGCTGATGAACCGCCTGCCCGACAGCGTGGAGCGTCAGCGCGCCGACGGCGTGTTCGAACGCGTGGCCGTGCGGCGATTGCAAGCCGGCGATGTGGTGCGCATCCTGCCGGGTGAGGCTTTTCCGGCCGATGGCACGGTGCTGCAGGGTCAGACCCTGGCCGACGAGGCGCTGCTCACCGGGGAATCGCGGCCGATCCCCCGGGGCGTGGGCGAGGGCGTCATTGCCGGCAGCCATAACCTGGCTGCAGCCGTGCTGGTGCGCATCGACCGTACCGGCGCCGATACCCGCTTTGCCCAGATCGTGGCGCTGATGGAGCAGGCCGCCAGCAGCAAGCCTCAGTTGGCGCAACTGGCGGACCGCGTTGCCAAGCCGTTCCTGGTCGGCGTCTTGCTGGCAGCAGCCGGTGCGGCCGCCTATTGGTGGGAGCAGGATCCGGGCCATGCGTTGATGGTGGCCGTGGCCGTGCTGGTGGTGACCTGTCCCTGCGCGCTGTCGCTGGCCACGCCGGCGGCCATGCTGGCTGTGGCCGGCACCCTGGCACGCCAGGGCGTGCTGGTACGTCGACTCGGCGGGCTGGAGGCGCTGGCCGAGGTGGACCTGGTGGTGTTCGACAAGACCGGCACCCTGACGCGTGACGCCATGGTGCTGCAAGCGATTCGCGTCCGTGCCGGCGTGTCCGATGCGCAGGCGTTGGCCATGGCCATGGCGCTGGCGCAGCAGTCGCTGCATCCGGTGTCGCGTGCCCTGGTGGCTGCCGGGCAGGGCCGGGGGCTTGTGTCCTGGCGGTCGCAGGATGCGGATGAAACCGCCGGCCAGGGGCTGGCCGGCCGGGTGCAGCCGGTCGAGGAGGGCGGTCCGGTGCAGGCGTTGCGGCTGGGTTCTTTCCGTTTCTGCGGCGTCGACGGGCCCGTGCCGCAGGGGCCGCATGCCTGTTTGAGTGATGTGCAAGGCTGGCTGGCCACTTTCGAGTTGGGCGAGGACGTCCGGCCCGATGCGCGTCGCACCGTGGCCGCCTTGAAGGCGGCGGGTATCGAGGTCCAGATCCTGTCCGGCGATGGCGAGCAGGCGGTGGCCCGCGTCGCTGCGCAACTCGGCATCGACCAGGCACGCGGCGCTTGTACGCCGCAGGACAAGCTCTCATTTTTGCAGCAGGCGCAGCAGCACGGCAGACGCGTTGCGGTGGTGGGGGATGGCCTCAACGACGGGCCGGTTCTGGCTGGTGCCCATGTGTCGTTTGCCGTCGGGCATGCGGTGCCGCTGGCTCGCGCGCAAGCCGATTTCGTGGTGCTGGGCGACCGCCTGGCCAGTGTGGGGCTGGCGCTGCAGCTGGCGCAGCGCACTCTGGGGATCGTGCGTCAGAACCTGTGGTGGGCAGTGGCCTACAACGCGGTGTGCGTGCCACTGGCGGTGCTGGGCTGGCTGCCAGCCTGGCTGGCCGGTCTGGGCATGGCGTCAAGCTCCCTGCTGGTGGTGCTCAATGCGTTGCGGTTGGCCCGTCACAAGAAAGAAACCTGATGGACATACTCTATTTGCTGATTCCGCTCTCGGTCGTGCTGGTGTTCTTCATCCTGGCCGGCCTGTGGTGGGCCATTGAACGCGGCCAGTTCGAAGATATCGAGGCTGAGGGCGAGCGGATTCTGCGGGATTCTTGAAATCGGTTGACATGAGTCAAACCGGCTCCGGGGTGGATGGTGGAGACTCGACGCGGGTAATTAAGAAAAGAGGTGCACATGATATTTGCAAACACAAAAGCCACTGTCTACAACGACACCGTTGTACGACAGTTCGCCATCATGACGGTGGTATGGGGCGTGGTGGGCATGCTGGTTGGCGTGATCATCGCCGCCCAGCTGACTTGGCCCGAACTCAATCTGGGCATTTCCTGGCTGAGCTACGGTCGCCTGCGACCATTGCACACCAATGCCGTGATCTTCGCTTTCGGCGGGTGCGGTTTGTTTGCCGCCGCCTACTATGTGGTGCAGCGAACCTGTCAGGTGCGCTTGTTCGGTGACAAGCTGGCGGCCTTTACCTTCTGGGGCTGGCAACTGGTGATCCTGCTGGCTGCCATTTCCCTGCCGCTGGGTTACACCTCCGGCAAGGAATATGCCGAACTCGAATGGCCGATCGACATCCTGATCACGCTGGTCTGGGTGGCGTTTGCCGTCGTGTTCTTCGGCACGGTGGGCACGCGCAAGGTGCGTCACATCTATGTGGCCAACTGGTTCTTCGGCGCTTTCATCATCGCTGTCGCTTTGCTGCACCTCGTCAACAGCGCCGCCATCCCGGCCGGCTTGCTCAAGTCCTACTCGGCGTATGCCGGCGTGCAGGATGCCATGGTGCAGTGGTGGTATGGTCACAACGCGGTGGGCTTCTTCCTGACGGCCGGCTTCCTGGGCATGATGTACTACTTCATCCCCAAGCAGGCTGAGCGTCCGGTGTACAGCTATCGCCTGTCCATCGTCCACTTCTGGGCCCTGATCTTTACCTACATGTGGGCGGGTCCGCACCACCTGCACTACACCGCGCTGCCGGACTGGACCCAGTCGGTCGGCATGGTGTTCTCGCTGATTCTGCTGGCGCCCAGTTGGGGCGGCATGATCAACGGCATCATGACGCTGTCGGGCGCTTGGCACAAGCTGCGCGATGACCCGATCCTGCGCTTCCTGATCGTGTCCCTGTCCTTCTACGGCATGAGCACCTTCGAAGGTCCGATGATGTCGATCAAGACTGTCAACGCCCTGAGCCACTACACCGACTGGACCGTGGGTCACGTGCACTCCGGCGCCTTGGGCTGGGTCGGTCTGGTGACCATGGGTTCCATGTACTACCTGATTCCGCGCCTGTTCGGCCAGAAGCAGATGTACAGCGTCAAGGCCATCGAGGTCCACTTCTGGACGGCCACCATCGGCATCGTGATCTATATCGCCGCCATGTGGATTGCCGGCGTGATGCAGGGCCTCATGTGGCGCGCCGTCAACGCGGACGGTACGCTGACCTACACCTTCGTCGAGTCGGTCAAAGCCACCTTCCCGTTCTATGTGCTGCGTCTGCTTGGCGGTCTGCTCTACCTGAGCGGCATGCTGGTCATGCTGTGGAACGTGATCAAGACGGCCACGGCCGGTCGCTCGGTCAACGTCACCATCCCGGCCGCTGCGTCTCACGCATAAGAAGAAGGAAACCATCATGGCAAACCACAACACGAGCGGCGGCATGTCGCACGAGAAAATCGAGACCAACAACTTCCTGATGATCGTTCTCATCTTGTTGGTGCTGTTGGTCGGCGGTCTGGTCGAGATCGTGCCGCTGTTCTTCCAGAAGTCCACCACCGAGCCGATCAAGGGCATCCAGCCCTACACCGCACTGCAACTGGCCGGCCGTGACATCTACGTCCGCGAGGGCTGCTACAACTGTCATTCGCAGATGATCCGTCCGTTCCGTGCCGAGACCCTGCGCTACGGCCACTACTCAGTGGCAGGGGAGTCGGTCTACGACCACCCGTTCCAGTGGGGCAGCAAGCGCACCGGTCCTGACCTAGCGCGTGTCGGTGGCCGCTACAGCGACGAGTGGCACCGTATCCACCTCAATAACCCGCGCGATCTGGTGCCTGAGTCCAACATGCCGGCCTATCCCTGGCTGCTCAAGGACACGGTGGATGCCTCGGTCATGCCGGCGCACATGAAGGCGTTGCGCACGGTAGGCGTTCCCTACACCGACGAGCAGATCGCCAAGGCCGCGGAAGAGGTCAAGGGCAAGACGGAAGTCGAAGCGCTGATCGCCTATCTGCAGGTTCTGGGTACGGCCCTCAAGTAAGACGGGAGATCACATCATGGATGTCAATACCCTTCGTTCCATTGCCACTGTGGCCAGTTTCATCACCTTCATCGGCATCGTGCTGTGGGCGTGGTCCAAGCGCAATGCCGCTGATTTCGAACAGGCTGCCATGCTGCCTTTCGAACAGGAATAACGAGCCGTCAAAGGAAGAAAAATGAGCGACTTTACAAGCAACTTCTGGTCGGTCTACGTTACCGTTATCACTGTCGTTGGCATTGCTGCCTGTCTGCTGCTGCTGTGGTTCAGCGGCAAAGCCAAGGCCATGACCTCGAACGACAACACGACCGGCCACGTCTGGGACGGTGACCTGCGTGAGATGAACAACCCCCTGCCGCGCTGGTGGGTGTGGCTGTTCGTCATCACGATCGTCTTCAGCGCGGTTTACCTTGCCATGTACCCGGGTCTGGGTACCAGTGCAGGCAAGCTGGGCTGGACTTCTCTGGGGCAGCACAAGGCCGAGATGGAGAAGGGGGAAAAGGATGTTGCCCCCCTGTACGCCAAGTTCGCCGGCATGAGCCCTGAAGACATGTCCAAGGACCCCCAGGCCATGGGTATCGGCGAGCGCGTGTTCATGAACAACTGTGCTCAATGCCACGGCTCGGATGCACGCGGCAGCAAGGGTTTCCCGAATTTGACCGATGGTGACTGGCTGCATGGCGGGATGCCGGACAAGATCAAGGAGACCATCACCAAGGGCCGCATCGGCAACATGCCCCCCATGGCGGCCGCTGTCGGTACGCCGGATGACGTGAAGAATGTGGCGCACTACGTGCTGAGCCTGTCGGGCAGCCCGCATGACTCGCTGCGCGCTTCGCTGGGCAAGGCCAAGTTCGGTGCCTGCGCCGCCTGCCACGGCATGGATGGCAAGGGCAACCAGGCTCTGGGCGCTCCCAACCTGACCGATGACATCTGGCTGCACGGTTATGGCGAGAATGCGATTGTTGCCATGATCAACAACGGCAAGGTCAACCAGATGCCGGCCCAGGAAGGCAAGCTCAGCGAAAGCCAGATCCAGGTGCTGACGTCGTATGTCTGGAGCCTGTCCAACGGGGCTAAAGTGGCCGCCAAATAAGCAGTAAGCCGACCGGAGTTGTTTTGAACCATCCCGACAGCACAGACAAAAAAATCATTCCCATCGTTTCGCAGGAGGTGACGTCATCCGATGCGGACGATGCGGAAATGGTTTCTTTGTACCAAGCGCACAAGAAAGTCTATCCCCGCAGCGTTTCCGGCCTGTTCGCACGCTGGCGCTGGGGGATGGTGTTCCTGACGCAGCTGGTGTTCTACGGTTTGCCATGGTTGGAGTGGGGGCAGCGCCAGGCGGTGCTGTTCGATCTCGAAGCGCGGCGGTTCTATATCTTTGGTCTGGTTCTGTACCCGCAGGACTTCATCTATTTGACAGGCCTGCTGGTCATCTCGGCGCTGTCGCTTTTTCTTTTTACGGCGGTGGCGGGGCGTCAATGGTGCGGCTACGCCTGCCCGCAGACGGTTTACACCGAGATCTTCCTCTGGATCGAGCGCAAGATCGAAGGTGACCGCAGCGCGCGGATGCGGCTCGACAGCGCGCCGATGTCCGTCAGGAAGTTTTCCATCAAGGGGGCCAAGCAAATCGCCTGGATTTCGGTGGCGCTATGGACCGGCTTCACTTTTGTCGGCTATTTCTCGCCCATCCACGAGCTGGGGCGCTCTTTCCTGCATGCCACTCTGGGGCCGTGGGAAATTTTCTGGGTCTTTTTCTATGGTTTTGCCACCTATGGTTTCGCCGGCTACATGCGCGAACAGGTGTGCAAGTACATGTGTCCCTATGCGCGTTTTCAGAGCGCCATGTTCGACAAGGACACGCTGATCGTCTCCTACGACGAACGGCGCGGCGAGCCGCGGGGCGCCCGCTCGCGCAAGGCTGACCCCCAGGCGCTGGGCTTGGGTTCCTGTATTGATTGCACCCTGTGCGTGCAGGTGTGCCCGACGGGGATCGACATCCGCAAAGGGCTCCAGTACGAGTGCATCAGTTGCGCGGCTTGCATCGATGTCTGTGACGACGTCATGGACAAGATGAACTATCCGCGCGGCCTCATCAAGTACACAACACAGAACTCGGTTCAGCTGGGCTGGACGCGTTCGCAGACCTTGCGCCATGTGCTGCGGCCACGCGTGCTGATCTACACCAGCATTCTGCTGGCCGTCAGCCTGGCCATGTTGATCAGCTTGGCAACACGTACGCCGCTGAAGGTGGATGTGGTGCGTGATCGCGGGGTGATGGCGCGTATCGTCTCCGGCGGCATGATCGAAAACGTGTATCGCCTGCAGGTCATGAACGCGACCGAGACGGCGCAGCAATACAAGATCACGGTTTCGGGCTTGCCAGGTCTGCAATTGGCGGCGGACCAGGATCCTCTGGTGGCCGTCAACGCCACCGAGGCGCGCTGGGTCGTGGTCCGCGCCCAGTTGCCCTACGAGGCAGCAGCTCCGGGGTCGCACCCCATCCATTTCGAGATCGCAGCGCAGGATGCACCTGCGCACGTGAGTGAGAAATCCGTGTTTCTGGTGCCGCGTTAAGGAGTACGTATGAGCAAGAGCGCCCATGTGATGGCCCAACCCTGGTGGAAATTCGTCCATGTCTGGATGGTGCTGGCCGGTCCCGCTGTGGTGGTGGTCGCCGGTTTCGTGACCCTTTACTTGGCTGTGCACACACCCGACCCGGTGGTCAGCGAAGACTACTACCGTCAGGGAATCGAGATCAATAAAACCCTAGAGGCTGCCCCGAGCAGCCTGGCGCCGGCCATCCAGGCGCGCAACCATGCGGCCACCGGCGTGGCGCCCGCTGCCAAGCCATCGCCCCAACCCTGATTACACTCAGGCTATGAGGAGACAAGCATGAACATGCAAAAAATGATGTGGATAGCCTGGCCAGCCTTTCTGGTGGCAGGTGTGCTGGAGATGCTGGTGTTTGCCATGGTCGATCCCCAGGATCTGCAATGGTTCGGCCAGCCGGTGACGCTGTCGCGCCAGGGGGTCTATACCCTGGCATTTTTTGTATTCTGGGTGACGACCATGCTCTCCAGCGGGCTCACAGCCTTGCTGTCCATGTCACCCTTTGAGGTCAACCAGTGCCCCTTGCCGGGCGATGAGCGCCCTGAGGGCTGCCCCAAGCAGGAAAGTTGCTGCTAAGGTTGCAACAACCCTAGTGGCATTCCTGGTGGTTGACGATCTGGGACAGTGCGTCAGTGTCGAGAATGCGTACATGACGCTGCTTGACCTCGACAATGCCGTCTTCCACGAACTTTGAAAAAGTCCGGCTCACCGTCTCGAGCTTGAGGCCCAGGTAGCTGCCGATCTCCTCGCGCGTCATGCGCAGGATCAGCTCGGATTGCGAGAAGCCGCGTGCGTGCAGGCGCTGCACCAGATTCAGCAGGAAGGCGGCCAGTCGCTCCTCGGCGCGCATGCTGCCCAGCAGCAGCATGACACCGTGTTCGCGCACGATCTCGCGGCTCATGATCTTGTGGACGTGGCGCTGCAGTCCATTGATCTCGCGCGACAGGTCCTCGATCCGGTCGAAGGGCATGACGCAGACTTCGGCGTCTTCCAGCGCCACTGCATCGCAGGTGTGCTGGTCATTGACGATGCCGTCCAGGCCGATGATCTCGCCGGCCATCTGAAATCCGGTCACCTGGTCGCGCCCGTCCTCGGAGGCAACGCAGGTCTTGAAGAAGCCGGTGCGGATGGCATAGAGCGAGCTGAACTTCTCGCCATTGCGAAACAGCGACGTGCCACGCTTGATCTTGCGGCGGTTGGCGACCACGTTGTCCAGGCGGTCAATCTCTTCGGGACTCAGCCCCATGGGCAGGCACAACTCGCGCAGGTTGCAGTTGGAACAGGCGACTTTGATCGTTTGCGGATTCATACGCAGTATTTTGACATCAGCCATAGGAGCATCCTCCTGGTTTCCTCGCACACAGGGTCATACCTTAACAGTATTTGATGCACATCAAGAAGAGATTTGTGCTTTCCGGGCACAGTGATCCTCAGTCGAGGACCCTTCATGAATGCCGAAACCGTTGAGCCCGTATCTCCAGAATTGCTGCGCCGTTATGACGTGGCCGGGCCGCGCTATACCTCTTATCCGACGGCAGACCGTTTTGTAGAAGCCTTCACCGCGGATGACTATGCCCGGGCCCTGCAGCAGCGCCGCTCCGGCGCGGCTGCGCTGGTGCTGCCGCTGTCGTTGTACGTGCACATCCCGTTCTGCGAGTCGCTGTGCTACTACTGCGCCTGCAACAAGATCATCACCAAGCACCATGACCGTGCTGCCGAATACCTGCGTTATCTGAGCCGCGAGGTGGATCTGCACACGGCTCAGCTCGGGGTGGGGCAGACTGTGACGCAGCTGCACTTGGGGGGGGGGACGCCAACCTTCCTTAGCGATGCCGAACTGCGTGAGCTCATGGCCATGCTGCGGCGCAGCTTCACACTCGCGCCGGGTGGCGAGTACTCGATCGAGGTCGATCCCCGCACCATCGACGTTCAGCGCCTGGATACCCTGGCCGAACTCGGCTTCAACCGCCTGAGCTTCGGCGTTCAGGACTTCGATCCGGCGGTGCAGAAGGCCGTACACCGTGTGCAGCCGGCCGAACAGGTATTTGCCCTGGTGCAGGCCGCCCGCGAGCGCGGCTTTGACTCCATCAACGTGGACCTGATCTACGGTCTGCCGCAGCAGACACCTGAGTCGTTCGAGCGCACGCTCAAGCAGGTTACTGAGCTGCGGCCGGACCGCATTGCCCTGTACGCCTACGCACATTTGCCCGAGCGCTTCAAGCCGCAGCGGCGTATCGTCACGACCGAATTGCCAGGTGCGGCCGCCAAGCTGTCGATGCTGTCGGACGCTCTGAAAACCTTCATGGGTGCCGGCTACATCTATGTAGGCATGGATCACTTCGCTTTGCCCAACGACCCCTTGGCCGTGGCCAAGCGGCAAGGGCGCCTGCACCGCAACTTCCAGGGCTACAGCACGCAGCCCGATTGCGATCTGATTGCCCTCGGCGTGTCCTCCATCGGCCGCATCGGCGCAACCTACAGCCAGAACGCCAAGACCTTGGAGGAGTACTACGACGCCATCGACCACGGCCGCTTCGCCGTGGTGCGCGGACTGGCCCTGTCGCGCGATGACCTGGTGCGTCGCGGTGTCATCATGGCTCTGATGTGCCAGGGGCAGGTGCTGTTCGAATCCATCAACCTGGCCTACTTGGTCGATTTCCGCAGCTACTTTGCCGCTGAGATGGAGGCTGTGCAGGAACTGGCCGAGCAGGGCCTGGTGACCATTGATGACAGCGGCATCCAGGTTACCGCCAACGGCTGGTTTTTCGTGCGAGCCGTGGCCATGGTGTTCGACCGTTACCTGCAGGCTGACCGCAACCGGGCGCGTTTCTCGAAGATCATCTAGGGATCCACTAGACTCGACGCATGCAGACATCACTTGCCGTCACGGCCCTGCTCATGGGGTTGGCGGGCGGCCCCCACTGTATTGCCATGTGCGGCGCCGCCTGTGCCGGTATCGGCCAGGCCGCCGGAGCCCACAAGAACACAGCCATGTGGATCTTCCAGCTCGGCCGCATCATCGGTTACGCCATCCTTGGCGCACTGGCCGCAGCGTCCATCCAGGGGCTGGGCTGGCTCACCATCCAGTCTGCCGCCCTGCGACCGGTCTGGAGCCTGTTTCACGTTGCGGCCTTGTTGCTGGGGCTGCTGCTGCTGTGGAAGGCGCAGCAGCCGGTCTGGCTCGAGAGTGCTGGGCGCAAGCTGTGGGCCGGGGCTCGGGCGCTGGCGGCCGGCCGGGGGCATGGCGCGCCGCTGGTGATCGGCATGCTGTGGGCCTTGCTGCCCTGCGGCCTGCTGTACTCGGCCCTGCTGGTGGCGGCCATGACCAGCCATGCCGTGGAGGGCGCCGCGGTGATGGCCTTGTTTGCCCTCGGCACCAGTGTCTCGATGATGGCCGGCCCTTGGCTGTGGCTGCGCCTGCGCGGCCAGCCCGGGGCAGGCGATTGGGGCATGCGCCTGGCGGGGCTGGCCCTGGCGGCCAGTTCGGCTTGGGCTTTGTGGATGGGCTTGGTGCACAACACGGCGCCCTGGTGTGCCACGCCTTAGGGTTGTTTGGCCTTTTGCGCCCATGAGACCGGGCTGGCTGGGATAATTCGCACCATGCCATTGAAGAAGCCCGTTGCTCCCGAGCGTTGGCGAATGTCGGTTGCGCCCATGCTCGACTGGACTGACCGTCATTGCCGCTATTTCCACCGTCTGCTGAGCCGTCAGACCCTGCTTTACACCGAGATGGTCACCACCGGTGCGCTGCTGCATGGCGATGTGGCGCGCCATCTGCGGTTCAATGCCGAAGAGCATCCCGTGGCCCTGCAGCTGGGGGGAAGCGAGCCGGCCGAGCTGGCGCGCTGTGCGGCGCTGGGCGAGCAGTGGGGCTACGACGAGATCAACCTGAACTGCGGCTGCCCGAGCGAGCGCGTGCAGCGTGGGGCGTTTGGTGCCTGCCTGATGGCCGAGCCGCAGCTGGTGGCTGATTGCGTCAAGGCCATGGTCGATGCGGTCTCGGTGCCGGTCACGGTCAAGCACCGCATCGGCATCGACAAGACCGAGAGCTACGCGTTCGTGCGCGACTTCGTCGGTGCTGTCAGTGAGGCCGGCTGTTCCACCTTCATCGTCCATGCGCGCAATGCCTGGCTCAAGGGCTTGAGCCCGAAAGAGAACCGCGAGGTGCCGCCGCTGCGCTATGAGCTCGTGCACCAGCTCAAGCGCGAGTTCCCGCACCTGACCATCGTCGTCAACGGCGGCATCACCAATAGCGGGCAGGTGGCGCAGCAGTTGCAGCAGCTTGACGGCGTGATGGTCGGGCGCGAGGCCTACCACAACCCCTGGTGGCTCAGCGACTGGGACGCGGCGTTTTACGGCGCTGCACCGTCTGGCCGGACGCGCGAGACGGTGGAAGCGCAGATGGTGGACTACATGACGCGCGAGATGGCTGAACATGGCACGCCCTGGTATGCCATCGCCCGTCACATGCTGGGCCTGCGCCACGGCCTGCCCGGCGCGCGGCGCTGGCGCCAGGTCTGGAGTGACCACAAGCTGAAAGCCCTGAATCCGCACGACGTGATGGCACTGGCGCACGGGCGCCAGCAACTGGCAGCCTGATCCGGAGCGACCTTTCGGCGGCTTTCAGGGCGGGGGAAGTTGCAGGCCAGCGAGGTAGCGTTCGAATTCTTCGGCCGGCATGGGGCGGGCGAAGTAATAGCCCTGCGCCTCGTCGCAGCCGAAGTCGCGCAGCTGCTGCAGCATGGCGGCATTTTCCACGCCTTCGGCAATGGCTTGTAGATTCAGGCTGTGCGCCATCTGGACGATGGCATGCACGATGGCGGCATCGTCCGGGTCGGTGGCCAGATCGCGAATGAACGACTGGTCGATCTTCAGTTTGTCGATGTCGAAGCGCTTGAGGTAGGACAGGCTGGAGTAGCCGGTGCCGAAGTCGTCGATCGACAACTTGACACCGAGCCGCTTGAGCCCTTTGACGGTGGCCAGGACCTGTTCGACATTCTGGATCAGGATGGATTCCGTCAGTTCCAGTTCCAGCAGAGTGGGGGCGAGCCCCGACCGCTCCAGGGCGCTGACGACATCCTGCTCCACATTGCCGCGCCGGAACTGGACGGCGGACAGGTTGACCGCCACCACCAGTTCGGGCAATCCCGCCTGCTGCCAGGCGACGGCCTGCCGGCAGGCCGTGTTGAGCACCCATTCGCCAATCGGCACGATCATGCCGCTTTCTTCGGCGATGTGGATGAACCTGGCCGGTGACACCAGGCCCAGTTCCGGGTGCTGCCAGCGGATCAGGGCTTCGGCGCCGATGATCCGGCCCGAAACCAGGTCGATCTGCGGCTGGTAATGCAGAACCAGCTCGTCGCGCTCCAGGGCGCGGCGCAGGCCGTTGCGGATGACCAGATGCTCGACGGCCTCGAAGTTCATGGCCTCATCAAAGAAACGGTAGGTGTTGCGGCCGGCTTCCTTGGCTCGGTACATGGCCATGTCGGCCTTTTTGCGCAGTGATTCGAAATCGCGTCCGTCAGTCGGGTAGATGGCGACGCCGATGGAGACGGATGTCGAGAGTTCATTGCCGTCGGCCATGAACGGATCCTGCAATCGGCCAATGATCTTGGCTAGCACCGGCAAGGAGGCATCGGGGTCCTGCAGATCGCTCAGCAGGATGATGAATTCATCGCCGCCCTGACGGCTGATGGTGTCGGTATCCCGGACGCACTCGCCCAGGCGCACCGCAACCTCCTGCAACAGGGTGTCTCCCGTCGCATGCCCGAGCGAATCATTGATCTGTTTGAAGTTGTCCAGGTCCAGAAAGAGCAGTGCCAGCCGGGTCTGGCTGCGATCGGCATGGGCCATGGCTTGCTGGAGCCGGTCCTCCAGCAGCACGCGGTTGGGCAGACCGGTCAGCGCATCATGGTAGGCCAGAAATGCGATCTGATGCTCGGATGTCTTGCGCTCGGTGATGTCGGTACCGATGCCCCGGTAGCCGCGAAACTCGCCGTTCTCGAACACCGGCTTGCCGCTGATGGAGAACCAGCGCAAATGGCCGGGCTGGGTTTCCATCTGGTAGACAAAGTCCTTGAAGGGCAGATGTGCATCGAGGATTTTCTGGTGTTCCTGCCACTGCGCTTCCGAGACGCCGACGATGGGCAGCTCCCGTCGGGTCTTGCCGATGGTGCGGTTCGGATGCAGGCTGGTGGCCATCAGCCCGACAGACATTTCCACGAAATGGAAGTTGACGTCCTGCTCCCAGAACCAGTCCGAGGACATCTCCGACAGGTCGCGAAAGCGCGCTTCGCTGGCACGCAGGTGCTTTTCGATTTCCTTGCGTTCAGCCACTTCGAGCATCAGGCGCGCATTGGCCTGGGCCAGTTCTTCCGTGCGTTCCTGCACCCGCAGTTCAAGCCCGCGGTGGGCTGCGGCCAGGGCTTCTTCCGCCGCCTTTTTCTCGCTGATGTCCTCGGTGATCCAGATCGTGCTCTGGCTGCCGTCGGTCGAGGGCAGCGCCTTGGCCAGATGGCGGCACCAGATCGGGGTGCCGTCCCGGCGGGTGTTCTGCCAGTTGATGTCGACCAGTTCGCCGGCTGCCAGCTGAGGTCCCACCGTCTGCCCGAAGCGGACATAGTCGTCCCGGCTGCTGAAGAATACCTCGGCGATTTGTCCTTCCAGCGAACCGGGCGGCCAGTGCAGGATGGCTTCGGCCCGCGGGTTGCAGTGCACGATCCGGCCATTGTTGGTGAACATGATGCCCAATGAGGCATATTCCAGAATGGCTTTTTGCTTGAGCAGGAGATCCTGAAGTTGAGACTCGGCACGCTTGCGTTCGCCGATGTCCTCGGCGATCCAGATCGTTCCTTCGGCGGTGTTCTGGGGATTGATGGCCTTGGCCCGTATCCGGCAGTAGACCGCACTGCCGTCCTTGCGCCGCATGTGCAACTCCCGATCGAGCAAGCCGCCGCTGGAGAGGATGGGATATGCGGTGCGACCGATTTCGCGGTAGTCGTTTTCAGTGAGATAGAAGACCGAACCGGCTTGGCCGACCAGTTCGCCATGAGGCCAGCCAAAGATCTCGGAAAACCTGGGGTTGCAGTGAAGTACCTTGCGGTCTCGTGTGAACAGAATGCCGACCGAAGCGTTTTCAAGAATCGCCTGGTACTCGAGCAGGGTTTGCTGCATCGAGGCCTCCGGCGAGCGGTCAGGTTGCGGTGTGGATGTGTCGGGCATGTAGGCGCAGCGACATTTTCACCTGGGCCGCAGGTCTCTGTCTATTGATTCATGCTTGTCTGCGGGCCAGGGGAGTGTCTACCCTGCATTCTAGACATGCCGGGGACAGATTAACCCGCCGCTTCCAGCCCGTTGCGGAAGTGCGCCTGCATGGTGTGCGTGGCGGCAGCGGCATCGCGGGCGGCCAGCGCGGCCATGATGGCGCGGTGCTCGGCCAGCGACTCCTCGATGCGACCGGACTTGAGCAGCGAGTGGTGGCGGTTGAGCTTCATGACCTTGCGCAGGTCGGCCACCATCTGGTTGCGCCAGCGGTTGTCGGCGATCTCCAGCAGGTGCATGTGGAAGCGCTCGTTGATTTCGAAGAAGCGTTCCCGGTCCTGCTTCTGCGGGCGGGCGGCAGCCTCCAGTTCGTCGTGCAGGGCCTGCAACTCGTGCAGCTGGGCCTCCGTGGCCCGGCTCGCCACCACGCCGGCAGCGTCGGACTCCAGCAGGGAGAGCAGGTGGTAGACGTCGGCCAGATCTTTCTCATTGACCTCGGTGACATAGGCGCCGCGCCGCACCTTCATGGTCACCAGGCCTTCGGCTGCCAAGACCTTGAGCGCCTCGCGCAGCGGTGTACGGCTGATGCCGTAGTCTTCGGCAATCTTCAGTTCATCGATCCAGCTGCCGGGCTCCAGCTCGCGCTTGAAGATGCGCTGGCGCAGGAGCTCGGCGACTTCCTCGTAAAGTGCGCGGGGGGAGAGGGATACGGCAGACATGATCCGGATTGTAAGCTTTACGGAATATTTTGCATCAATAATTATGAATGATGTAAACTCCACGCAACGCAACACCGGGCGCCTTGTTGTGCCCCGCCGCCACGCCATGAGCCAGAAACCCCCCGAATTCCAGAGCGCCAGCCTCGAGGCCTGGCACAAGGCCGCCATCAAATCCGCCCCCGGCGGCGACGTGAACGCCCTGAACTGGGTCACACCCGACGGCATCAGCGTCAAGCCGCTGTACACCGCAGCCGATACCCAGAACCTGCCGCACGCCGACACGCTGCCGGGCTTCGAGCCCTATCTGCGCGGCCCGCAGGCCACCATGTACGCCGTGCGGCCCTGGACCATCCGCCAGTACGCCGGCTTCTCCACCGCCGAGGAGTCCAATGCCTTCTACCGCAAGGCGCTGGCCGCCGGCGGCCAGGGCGTGAGCGTGGCCTTCGACCTGGCCACCCATCGCGGTTACGACTCCGACCACCCGCGCGTCACCGGTGACGTCGGCAAGGCCGGCGTGGCGATCGATTCGGTGGAAGACATGAAGGTGTTGTTCGACCAGATCCCGCTGGACAAGGTCAGCGTTTCCATGACCATGAACGGCGCCGTGCTGCCGGTGCTGGCCGGCTACGTGGTGGCGGCGGAGGAGCAGGGCGTGAGCCAGGACAAGCTGAGCGGAACGATTCAGAACGACATTCTGAAAGAGTTCATGGTCCGCAACACCTACATCTACCCGCCCGAGCCGTCGATGCGCATCATCGGCGACATCATCGAGTACACATCGAAGAACATGCCCAAGTTCAACTCGATCTCGATCTCGGGTTACCACATGCAGGAAGCCGGCGCCAACCAGGCGCTCGAGATGGCCTTCACCCTGGCCGACGGCAAGGAGTATGTGAAGACCGCCATCGCCAAGGGCATGGACGTGGACGACTTCGCCGGCCGCCTGTCCTTCTTCTGGGCGGTGGGCATGAATTTCTACCTCGAAATTGCCAAGATGCGCGCGGCGCGCCTGCTGTGGTGCCGCATCATGAAGGGCTTCAACGCCAAGAACCCCAAGAGCCTGATGCTGCGCACACACAGCCAGACCTCGGGCTGGTCGCTGACCGAGCAGGACCCCTACAACAACGTGGTGCGAACCACCATCGAGGCCATGGCGGCCGTCTTCGGCGGCACGCAGAGCCTGCACACCAACAGCTTTGACGAGGCGATTGCCTTGCCGACCGAGTTCAGCGCCCGCATCGCGCGCAACACCCAGCTCATCATCCAGGAAGAGACCCACATCACCAACGTGATCGACCCCTGGGCCGGCAGCTACATGATGGAAAAGCTGACGCAGGACATGGCCGATGCCGCCTGGGCCATCATCGAGGAAGTCGAGGCCATGGGCGGCATGACCAAGGCGGTCGATTCCGGCTGGGCCAAGCTCAAGATCGAAGCGGCGGCGGCCGAGAAGCAGGCCCGCATCGATTCGGGCAAGGATGTGATCGTTGGCGTCAACAAGTACAAGCTGAAAAAGGAAGACCCCATCGAGATCCTCGAGGTGGACAATGTCAAGGTGCGCGAGGGCCAGATTACGCGCCTGAAAGCCATCAAGGCCAGCCGCGACAGCAAGGCGGTGCAGGCTGCGCTCGATGCACTGACCGCTGCCGCCGAACAGGGCAACGGCAACCTGCTGGATCTGTCGATCAAGGCCATCCGCCTGCGCGCCACGGTGGGCGAGGTGTCCGATGCGCTGGAAAAGGTTTTTGGGCGCCATCGCGCCGATACGCAAAAGGTGACCGGTGTGTATGCAGCTGCCTATGACTCGGCCGAAGGCTGGGAAACCCTGAAAAAAGAAATCGCCGACTTCGCCGTGAGCCATGGCCGGCGTCCGCGCGTGATGATTTCCAAGCTCGGCCAGGACGGCCATGACCGCGGTGCCAAGGTGGTGGCCACGGCCTTTGCCGACCTCGGTTTCGACGTCGACATGGGGCCGCTGTTCCAGACGCCCGAGGAATGCGCGCGCCAGGCCATTGAGAACGACGTGCACGCGGTGGGCGTTTCCACCCTGGCCGCCGGCCACAAGACCCTGGTGCCGGCCATCATCGCCGAGCTGAAGAAACAGGGTGCCGATGACATCATCGTCTTCGTCGGCGGCGTGATTCCGCGCCAGGACTATGACTTTCTGTACGAGGCGGGTGTCAAGGGCATCTACGGCCCGGGCACGCCGATCCCGGCCAGCGCCAAGGACGTGCTGGAGCAGATCAAAAAATCCCACAAGGTCTGACAGTGGCGCATCCGCCCCTCCTGGACGGCATCCTGCAGGGCTCACCGACCCAGCAGCGCCGTGCCATGGCCAAGGCCATCACGCTGTTGGAGTCGACCCGGGCCGACCATCGCGCGCAGGGCGACGAGCTGCTGACGGCCTTGCTGCCGCACACCGGCAACGCGTTTCGCCTCGGCATCAGCGGCGTGCCGGGCGTGGGCAAGTCCACCTTCATCGAAGCGCTGGGCCTGTACCTGATCGGCCAGGGCCACCGTGTCGCGGTGCTGGCGGTGGACCCCTCCAGCAGCGTGTCGGGTGGCTCCATCCTGGGCGACAAGACGCGCATGGAAAAGCTTTCGGTGCAGGAGAAAGCCTATATCCGTCCCAGCCCGAGCAGCGGCACCTTGGGCGGCGTGGCCGAGAAGACGCGCGAAGCCATGCTGGTGTGCGAGGCTGCGGGTTACGACATCGTGATCGTCGAGACCGTGGGCGTGGGCCAGAGCGAGACGGCGGTGGCCAGCATGACCGACATGTTCGTGCTGCTGCAGCTGCCCAATGCCGGCGACGACCTGCAGGCCATCAAGAAGGGCGTGATGGAACTGGCCGACCTGGTGGCCATCAACAAGGCCGACATCGACCCGGCCGCCGCTACCCGTGCCCAGGCGCAGATCACTTCCAGCCTGCGTCTGCTCGGCCTGCACGGCAACCCCGAGCATGCACACCATGACGAGATGATCTGGCACCCGAAGGTGGTGCAGCTCAGCGCGCTGCTGGGGCAGGGGGTAGACAGTTTCTGGAATGCGGTGATGCAGTTCCGCACGCTGCAGACGGCCAATGGCAAGCTGGCCGTGCGGCGTCAGGCCCAGGCCCTGGCCTGGATGTGGGAGCGCATCGAAGCCGGCCTCAAGCAGGCCTTCCGTGCGCACCGCCACGTGCACGAGCTGCTGCCCCAACTCAGCGCCGACGTGGCGGCCGGCCGGCTGGCCGCCTCCACGGCAGCACGAAATCTGCTTCAGGCCTATGAAAAACGGGCGTGAGCAGCTATCAAAACAGTAGCAAGTATCAATAGTCAATTTCCGTACCGACAGAGGACGAACCATGCACGACATCCTTGAACAACTGGAAAAGAAGCGCGCCGCCGCGCGCCTGGGCGGCGGCGAAAAACGCATTGCCGCGCAGCATGCCAAGGGCAAGCTGACGGCGCGCGAGCGCTTGGAGGTGCTGCTCGACGAGGGCACCTTCGAAGAGTGGGACATGTTCGTCGAGCACCGCTGCGTCGACTTCGGCATGCAGGACAACAAGATTCCCGGTGACGGCGTCGTCACCGGCTACGGCATGATCAACGGCCGCCTGGTGTTCGTCTTCAGCCAGGACTTCACGGTGTTCGGCGGTGCCTTGAGCGAGGCGCATGCCGAGAAGATCTGCAAGATCATGGACCAGGCCATGAAGGTCGGTGCACCGGTGATAGGCCTCAACGATTCGGGCGGCGCCCGCATCCAGGAAGGCGTGGCGTCGCTGGGCGGTTATGCCGACGTGTTCCAGAAAAACGTGCTGGCCTCCGGCGTCATTCCGCAGATCAGCATGATCATGGGCCCGTCGGCCGGCGGCGCGGTGTACAGCCCGGCCATGACCGATTTCATCTTCATGGTGAAGGACAGCTCCTACATGTTCGTCACCGGCCCCGAGGTGGTGAAGACCGTGACGCACGAGGAAGTGACGGCCGAGGAACTGGGCGGCGCCATCACCCACACCACCAAGAGCGGCGTGGCCGACCTGGCGTTCGAGAACGACGTGGAAGCGCTGCTGATGTTGCGCCGCCTCTACAACTACCTGCCGCTCAACAACCGCGAGAAGGCGCCGGTGCGCAAGAGTGGCGACCCGAGCGACCGCATGGAACTGAGTCTGGACACGCTGGTGCCGGACAACCCGAACAAGCCCTACGACATGAAGGAGTTGATCCTCAAGACGGTCGATGACGGCGACTTTTTCGAGATCCAGCCCGAGTACGCCAAGAACATCCTGATCGGCTTCGCCCGCATGGACGGCCAGACGGTGGGCATCGTGGCCAACCAGCCGCTGGTGCTGGCCGGCTGCCTGGACATCAAGAGCTCGATCAAGGCGGCGCGCTTCGTGCGCTTCTGCGACGCCTTCAACATCCCGGTGGTGACCTTCGTTGACGTGCCCGGCTTCATGCCCGGTACTTCGCAGGAGTACGGCGGCATCATCAAGCACGGCGCCAAGCTGCTCTACGCTTATGCCGAGTGCACGGTGCCCAAGATCACGGTGATCACGCGCAAGGCCTACGGTGGCGCCTACGACGTGATGGCCTCCAAGCACCTGCGCGGCGACGTCAACTTCGCCTGGCCGAATGCCGAGATCGCGGTGATGGGTGCCAAGGGCGCGGTGGAGATCATCTTCCGCGAAGACAAGGGCGACCCGGCCAAGCTGGCGGCGAAAGAGGCCGAGTACAAGGCGCGCTTCGCCAACCCGTTTGTGGCGGGTGCCCGTGGTTTCATCGACGACGTCATCCTGCCGCACGAGACGCGCAAGCGCATCTGCCGCTCGCTGGTGATGCTGAAAGATAAAAAACTCGAGAACCCGTGGCGCAAGCACGGGAACATCCCGCTCTGAAGCCGGCGTCGCGAGTCCTGTCATGTCCAAAGCCACCCACGCCGAGCAAGCCCGTGTGCTGACCGATATCCCGAACATCGGGAAGTCGCTGGCCGCCGATCTGCGTGGCTTGGGACTGACGACGCCACAACAAGTGCGTGAGATGGACCCGCTGGCAACTTACGAGCAGTTGCGCGGCCCCATGGGCCAGCGCCACGACCCCTGTGTGCTGGATGCCTTTCTGGCCGCGCACGACTTCATGAACGGCGGGCCCAGCCAGCCGTGGTGGAACTTCACGGCCCGGCGCAAGGCGCTGCTGGCCCAACAACATTGAGAGAGAACAGGAAGACATCATGTTCAAAAAAATTCTGATTGCCAACCGTGGCGAAATAGCATGTAGGGTCATCGCCACCGCCAAGAAGATGGGCATCGCCACCGTGGCGGTGTATTCCGAAGCTGATCGCGATGCGCGCCATGTGTTGCTGGCCGACGAGGCTGTGCTGCTGGGCCCGGCGCCCAGCCGTGAGTCCTATCTGGTGGCCGACAAGATCATTGCGGCGGCCAAACAGACTGGTGCGCAGGCCATCCACCCCGGCTACGGCTTCCTGTCCGAGAACGAGGACTTCGCCCGGCGGGTGGAGGAGGAGGGCATCGCCTTCATCGGCCCCAAGCATTTCTCCATTGCGGCCATGGGCGACAAGATCGCTTCCAAGAAGCTGGCCAACGCGGCCAAGGTCAACACCATCCCGGGCTGGAACGACGCCATCGAATCCGCCGCGCGGGCGGTAGAGATCGCCAAGGACATCGGTTATCCGGTCATGATCAAGGCCTCCGCCGGCGGCGGCGGCAAGGGCCTGCGCGTGGCCTTCAACGACAAGGAAGCGCTCGAAGGCTTCACTGCCTGCCAGAACGAAGCCCGCAACAGCTTCGGCGACGACCGCATCTTCATCGAGAAGTTTGTGCAGGAGCCGCGCCACATCGAGATCCAGATCCTGGGCGACAGCCACGGCAACGTGATCTACCTGAACGAGCGCGAATGTTCGATCCAGCGCCGCCACCAGAAGGTGATCGAGGAGGCGCCGTCGCCCTTCATCAGTGACGCGACGCGCAAGGCCATGGGCGAGCAGGCCGTGGCACTGGCCAAGGCCGTGAAGTACCAGAGCGCCGGCACGGTGGAGTTTGTGGTCGGCAAGGACCAGGATTTCTACTTCCTGGAAATGAACACCCGCCTGCAGGTGGAACACCCGGTGACCGAATGCATCACCGGCCTCGACCTGGTGGAACTGATGATCCGTGTCGCCGCCGGCGAAAAGCTGCCGCTGACGCAGGCCGATGTGAAGCGCAACGGCTGGGCCATCGAGTGCCGCATCAATGCCGAAGACCCGTTCCGCAACTTCCTGCCCAGCACCGGCCGCCTGGTGCGCTTCACGCCGCCGGCGCAGAGCATGTGGCAGGCCAACAGGGACGATCTGCTGGGCGTGCGGGTGGACACCGGTGTGCAGGACGGCGGCGAGATCCCGATGTACTACGACTCGATGATCGCCAAGCTCATCGTGCACGGCAGCGACCGCATGGACGCCATTGCCAAGATGCGCGAGGCGCTCAACGGTTTCGTCATCCGCGGCATCAGCTCCAACATCCCGTTCCAGGCCGCCTTGCTGGCGCACCCGAAGTTCGTGACTGGCGACTTCAACACCGGTTTCATCGCCGAGCACTACGGCAAGGGCTTCGCAGCGGAGGATGTGCCGCACGAAGACCCGGACTTCCTGGTGGCCCTGGCGGCCTTTGTGAGGCGTAAATCACGGGAACGCGCGACCACCATCTCGGGCCAATTGCCCGGGTATGCCGTCAACGCCGGCAAGGACTACGTGGTCATCACGCTGAACGCCGATGGCCAGCACGGCTACTCGCCCGTCCATGTCGACGAGTTCGTGGGCGAAACCGGTACGGCGATCGTCAGGATCGGCGAGAGCAGCTATGAAATCTGTAGCAATTCCCGTCTCAACGACATCTGCATCACGGGCACGGTCAACGGCCAAAGCTTCACGGCCCAGGTCGAGCGCGGCACGCTCAGGAACCCGCTGGCCCTGCGCTTGCAGCACAACGGTACACGCATCGAGGCGCTGGTGGTCTCCCAGCGCATGGCCGAGCTGCACCAGCTCATGCCCTTCAAGGCGCCGCCGGACATGAGCCGCTTCGTACTCTCGCCCATGCCGGGTCTGCTGGTGGACGTGGCGGTCGAGCCCGGCCAGAAAGTCCAGGCCGGCGAGCGTGTTGCGGTGATCGAAGCCATGAAGATGGAAAACGTGCTGTTCGCCGCCGCCGATGGCGTGGTGGGCAAGGTGCTGGCTGCCATGGGCGAGAGCCTGGTGGTGGATCAGCCGATCGTGGAATTCGTCTGAAAGAGATGAGGGTTGGATCCCCATTCAGGACGGGTATCTGACCGGAGACAGGTGACAGCGAGCGAAATGGGGCTCTGACCCTCATTCGCGCTTCCGGAGAAAAACCATGCAAAGACCATTCAAGGTGCTGGGCATCCAGCAGATCGCCATCGGTGGGCCCGACAAGACCCGCCTGCAAAAACTCTGGGTCGAGATGCTGGGGCTGGAAGTCACCGGCACCTTCAAGAGCGAGCGCGAGAATGTGGACGAGGACATCTGTGCCATGGGTACAGGCCCGTTCAAGGTCGAGGTCGACCTGATGCAGCCGCTCGACCCCGAGAAGAAGCCCGCCGTGCACACCACGCCGCTCAACCACGTCGGCCTGTGGATCGACGACTTGCCCAAGGCGGTGGCATGGCTCACGGCGCAGGGCGTGCGCTTTGCGCCGGGCGGCATTCGCAAAGGGGCTGCCGGTTTCGACATCTGCTTTTTGCACCCCAAGGCCAGCGAGGAATTTCCGGTCGCGGGCGAGGGTGTCCTGATCGAACTGGTGCAGGCGCCGTCCGAGGTGGTGGTGGCGTTCGCGAAGCTGGCCTGACCCTGTTCTTCAGGGCGCCTGGCTGACGAAGGCGTCGCTGAAAAAGCGCGCTTCCGGTAGACCGCGCTGTTCAACGCAGACGCGCCTCAACGCTGCCACCATGGCTGGCGCTCCACAAGCATAGACATCGCAGCCGGACAAGTCGGCATGGTCGGCCAGCACGGCCTCGTGGACCAAGCCGGTGCGGCCTGACCACGTGCCGGCGGCGGCATCGCTGACCACCGGCGCGTAGCGCAGCCCCGGCAGGGTTTGCTGCCATTTGGCAATCACTTCCGACGCGTACAGGCCCTCCACTTGCCGCGAGCCCCAGTACAGCGCCAGCGGGCGGTTGAGCTTGCGCCGCACCATGTGGTCGATGATGGACTTGATGGGAGCGAAACCAGTGCCGCCGGCCACCATGATCAGCGGCCGTTCGCCATCCTCGCGGAGCCAGAAGTCGCCATGCGGCAGCTCAAGCTGCAGCAGGTCGCCGACTTTGAGCGCAGGCAGAATGCCTGCACTGAAGTGGCCACCCGGTACGTGGCGGATGTGCAGCTGCACACCGTCGTTTTCATGCGGTGCGTTGGCCATGGAAAAGGCGCGGCGTTGACCGTCAGGCAGGATCACCTGCAGGTACTGGCCGGCCTTGAACTTGGCTCGCTGGCCGGCAGCAAAACGCAACTGCAAAACGGTCACGTCGCTGGCCGCCTGCGTGATGCGGAAGATCTTGGCCTGCAAGATCTTGCGGGCATGGGGATCGATGCGCTGCCAGCTGCGAGGGCGGATCAGCAGGTCGCTGGCGGCCTGGGCGTGGCAGAACAGGTGCTCGTTGTTGGCGTGGATGCCGGCCTCGGCACTGCCGCCGGCGGTGCCGGGCACCAGTTGGCCTTCGAGCACTTGGCCGCGGCAGTTGCCGCACACGCCCTTGCGGCAGGAGTAGGGCAGTTCGATGCCGTTGCGGGCGGCGGCATCGAGCACGGTCTCGCCGTGCTCGCAGGAGAAGGCGACTTCGCTGTCTTCGATCTTGATCTGGTGTGTCATTTCAATATTCAGTGGGGGCCGGCACGGCGGCGAGCCGTGCGACGGTATCGACCATGGCCCCGGCATCGGCGATGCCCTGGCCGGCAATGTCCATGGCGCAGCCATGGCCCACGCTGGAGAGAATCACGTCGGCGCCAATGGACAGGGCGCTGGCGCGTTTCGGGCTCAGCAGCTTGATGGGGATATGGCCCTGGTCGTGCAGCATGGCGACGTACAGGTCGTGGCGACGGTCGGCCAGCAAGGCATCGGCACCGATGGGGCCGTCCACCTGCAGGCCGGCGGCACGCAGGCGCCCGGCGGCGGGGCGGGTGATGCGCTCGTCCGCATCGCCGAACAGGCCGTTCTCGCCGGCATGCGGGTTGATGCCGAACAGGCCAATGCGCGGTGCTGCCACGCCCAGGCGCTGCATGGCACGCACACCGGCCTGCGTGGCCTGCTCGACCAGCTCGGGACTGAGCCGGTCCAGGGCGTGCTGCACGCTCTCGTGCAAGGTGGCATGCACGATGTGCAGACCACCGCCGACCAGCAGCAGGAACACACTGTCCTCGGGCTGGCCGCAGATGCGTGCTACCAGCGAGGGGTAGCCCGAAAAGGCAATGCCGGCCAGGTGCACCGCGGTCTCGTGGTGCGGCGCGGCAACCACGGCGTCGAACTCGCCGCGCCGTGCTGCCGTGATGGCAACACTGGCGGCAGCAATCATGGCGACACCGGCTTCGGCACATACCTGCCCCGGAACAAAGGTGCTGCTGGCCCAAGCCTCGGTCGGAACGACGGCGCTGGCGTCCAGCAGGGCCGCGAGTCCCAGCTGGGCGGCCGTGCGCTGCAGCACCGCTTGGGGGCCGAACAGTGTGATCTGCACGTCATCGCGTCCGGCATAGGCGGCAACGGTCTTGAGGGCGATCTCCGGCCCGATGCCGTTCGGATCGCCGACAGGCAAGGCAATGCGGACGGCCGTTCTGCTCACAGCGGCACGGCCAGCAAGGTGTCGATGCGGCTGCTGTCGCACACCACGATGCGGCTTTGCAGACGCAATGTATCGGTGCTCGTGTCGTACACGTCGTGGTAGACACCTGTGCAGTACAGGCTGGTCTCGCCGTCATGCATGATGCGCGCCACCATGAAGGGTGTCTCGACGCTGGCCGTCTGCGCCTGGCTGGCTGTGACGAAGGGCTGGCCCACGAGGTGCCGGTAGCTGTGCCGCTCGTAGATGTTGGCATGGCGCAGGGCAGAGATGCGGTCCTGCAGCATGGCGCGGTTGCTGGCCCAGATCAGGCCGGCGGCCAGACCGTCGCGGTGGTTGTCGGCCGTGGTCACGGTGTACCGGCATTGCGGCAGGAAGAAGTCCGGCCAGCTTTCCAGCTCGTTGTTGTCGATGCAGCGGATGTAGGCGGCCTGAAAAGCCGCAATCTTTTCGCGTAGGGAAACGGTATCCATCAATCTGTGCTCCTAGATGTCCATGAGGCGGCGGTAGAGTTTCCAGAAGCCCCGGACCGAGGCTTCTGTCACGCGTGAGGGGCTGGACGAGGTACTGTCGCCGCCCATTTCGATCACGGCCTGGTCTTCACCGGCCGCGGCGATGCCGCGCTGCACGAAGCCACCGACCGCGCCGTCCTCCATCGAGACGAAGCCGGCCGGGCCGATCAGGTTGGCCTGCTTGAGGCGCACATTGCGCTGCTCGGGCGTGTCGTCGGCGTAGCCGAGGTAGGTCCAGTTCAGATCGGTCTTCTCCACACCGCGCGGCAGCACCTGGCGGATGGCCAGGCAGTTCTGGATCTGCTGCAGCACAAAGCCGGGAAAGACCGAAAGAATCTGCAGCGTGATGCCATCCTCGAATTCCTTGAAGCCCGCCAGCAGTGTCGGGTCGGCCAGTTTGTAGCCTTCCTGGTCGGAGCGCAGGCCCTGCTCCTGGTACTGCTTGCCGGCTTCGGCCTGCGGTGCGTCCACCATCGAGTAGCTGACGTGATGGCCGCCCGACTCGCTCACGATCACTGCGCCGCGTTGCGACAGGCGGTTGAGGCGGAAGGTGGTGAAGAACAGGTGCAGCAGGCTGGCGTGGTAGCTGTCCTTGACGTTCTCGAAGTAGAGTTTCCAGTTGTTGGGTAGCGCCTGCGTGAAGCGGCCGATGACCTCCACCGGTTTGTGCAGCACGCGTTCGATACGTGCGCAGATCTCGGGGCCGAGGTAGTCCTCGATGCCATCCACCTCGTCGCTGAAGCTGCCGAATACCAGGCCGCAGAAGGTGGCGATGCGCAGCTTGCGCGGCGAATGGTCTTCCTTGCAGAAGGTGGCCGGCATGCCGCCGGCGCCATTGAGGCCGGCCTCGAAGGCCACGCCCTTGAGCGAGCCCTGCAGGTCGTAGGTCCAGGCGTGGTAGACGCACTGGAAGTCCTTGGCCGTGCCGGCCTTTTCCAGACAGATCAGCGCGCCGCGGTGGCTGCAGCGGTTCTCGAAGGCGTAGATCTCGCCATCGGTGTCGCGTGCCACGACGATGGGAGCCCGCCCGACGAAGGTCGTGCGGTAGCTGCCCGGTTCCGGAAGTTCGGCTTCCAGGCAGAGGTAGTTCCAGGCCGGTCCCTCGTAGACGCGCTTCTGCTCCTGATCGAGGACGTCCTGGTTTTGGTAAACAGCGTAGGGCACGCGGGTGTGCTGTCCCCGCACCCACTGGATGGGGTGAATCTGGCTCATGGTGATTTCCTGGTGTTGAGTGGTGAATACGTCGGTCAGTCGACCGTGACGCTGGCGTCCTTGATGACCTTGGCCCAGCGAGCGGCTTCGCTGCGCATGAAGCGGCCCATCTGTTCGGACGTGTTGCCGATGACCTCGGCGCCCTGTTCGGCGAAGCGCTGCTGCACGTCGGGCTGGTTGAGGGCCTCGACCAGTGCGCTGTTGAGCGATTTCACCGTGGCAGCCGGGGTGCCGGGTGGTGCGACGACGGCGAACCAGGTCACCGCCTGCATGCCGGGCAGGCCGGCTTCGGCGAACGACGGCACTTCCTTGATCGTCGGTGCCCGTTTGCTGTCGGCCACAGCGAAGATGCGAATCTTGCCGGCCTTGTGCAGCGGGCCGGAAGCGCCAAGGTTGTCAAAGAAGACGTCAACCTGGCCGCCGGCGAGGTCCGTCAGCGCCGGTGCCGTGCCCTTGTAGGGAATGTGGGTCATCTGTGTCCCGGTGAGCAGCTGGAACAGATTGGCCGTCAGGTGTGAGGTCGAGCCGTTGCCCTGCGAGGCATAGGACACCTTGCCCGGATTGGCCTTGAGGTAGGCAATGAACTCTTGCACGTTCTTCACCGGCAACTGGTTGCTGACGGCCAGCACGTTGGGCACGGCCGCCAGCACGGTCACCGGTACCCACTTGGAAGCGTCGTAGGGCAGTTTGGGATACAGGTTCTGGTTGATGGCAATGGGGCCGGGCGGTGCGACTAGCAAGGTGTGGCCGTCCGGCTCGGATTTGGCGACGATATCGGCGCCGATATTGCCGCCGGCGCCCGGCTTGTTTTCCACGATCACGCCGGCCGGAAAGCGGTGGCGTATTTTTTCGGACAGGATGCGCGGCAGCACGTCGGCCGTGCCACCAGCAGGAAATGGAACGATCAAGCGAATCGGCTTGCTCGGGAAGTCGGCAGCTTGCAGGCTGGTCCAGGCGAACGCAGCGCACAGCCAGATGATCAATTGTCTCAAGTATCTTCTCCTCGGGTAATGACTGTCCGGATGAACCGGACGGATGGCGAAAAACAGGGAGAAGTGTGTGGCTCCGGCTTCGGTTTGACAAAGTCAATTTTGCGAATAGCGCAAAATTGGTGAAATTCTTTTGACCCCCATCAATGCAGAATCCATGCGATGGACACAAATTCTCCGGTTCCACCTGTCAGTGACAAGGACCTGATCGCCGGCCTGGCCAAAGGCTTGCGGTTGATTGAGGCCTTCGATGACATGCACGCTCGACTGACCTCATCCGAGGCAGCGCGCCGAGTCGGCATCAGCCCTGCGGCGGCCCGACGTTGCCTGCTGACGCTGTGCCATGGCGGCTACGCCCAGACTGACGGCAAGCGCTTCTGGCTGAACCACGGAATACTGCGGCTGTCCTATGCCTACGCGGCATCAACCCGTCTACCGCGTCTGCTGCAGCCCACGCTAGACGCCTTGAGCGAACGCACACGCGAGTCGGCATCCGTGGCCGTTCTGCACGGAACGGAAGTCATGGTCGCCGCGCGATCAACGGCGCGTAAAAGTCTGACCGTCGGGCTGGGCGTGGGATCACGGCTGCCGCTGCACTGCTCTGCCACCGGCCGCGTGCTGCTGAGTTCACGGCCTGCGGCTGAATTCGAGACGCTGTTCAAGGCCATGCCCCTCAGCCGGCTGACACCGCACACCATCACGGACCCCGTGCGGCTGCGCAAGCTGCTCAAGGCCTGTGCCGATAATGGCTATGCCTTGAGTAACGAGGAAATCGAAATCGGCGTTCGCTCCATTGCCGTGCCGCTCTACAACATGGGCGGATTGGTGGTCGGTGCTTTGAGCTTGTCCAGCCGCGCCGACCGCATGACGGCCAGTGAAATGGTCGAGCAATTGCTGCCGGCCATGCACCGCAGTCAGAACTGGGTGCGCTCACGGTTGAGCTGAAGGAGTCTGACGGACGGCTTACGTGCCCGCCCTCGGATCAACTACTTGATTCAAACAAGTTTTCGAATCATATACTGCGCAAAAACAGGGCATTTCCTGCTTTTCTGCGCGCACGCGTTGAGGCAGGATATGCAACTACAAGCATAAGCGAGACAAATTCATGAGATTCCTCAAGCGTCTGTTCGGTCCCGGCGCCTGGATGATGCGCCGCATGCACTTGTCGGCCAAGCTGTCGGTACTGCTGGTGGTGATGCTGGCCGCCGCTGCTGCCTTGTACTGGGCGGGGCCGGCCGCCGGCGGCGTGGGGCTGCTGGTCCTGCTCTATTTCATGATTTCCTTCTACGTCAGCTTCATTGCCGACCTGCGCCGCGTCATGCGCTTCATGGACCAGACGGCGGCGGGCAATCTGCGCGAACAGATCCAGATCCGCGGGCATGACGAAATCGCCGACATGTCCCAATCGATGAAAGCCATGGTCGGCAGCCTGTCGGCCATGGTGGCCAGCATCCGCAGCAATTCGGCGCTGGTGGCCAATGCCGGCCAGAGCCTGGCCGCCGGCAACCGCGAGCTGTCGGACCGTACTGAGCAGCAGGCCGCCAACCTGGAACAGACGTCCGCCAGCGTGCAGGAGCTCTCCAGTACCGTGCAGGACAATGCCCAGACCACGCAGAAGGCCAACAGCCAGGCGGCGCGCGTGCGCGACGTGGCCGACCGCGGTGCCCAGGCCATGGCCGAGGCAGTGAAGTCGGTGGAGGCGGTGCAGGGCACGGCCCAGCGCATGAACGAGATCATCGGCGTCATCGACGGCCTGGCCTTCCAGACCAACATCCTGGCGCTCAATGCGGCGGTGGAGGCCGCCCGCGCTGGCGAGGCCGGGCGCGGTTTTGCCGTGGTGGCCAGCGAGGTGCGCTCGCTGGCACAGCGCTCGGCCGAATCGGCCAAGGAAATCCGTCAGCTCATCGGTGCTTCCAGCGATCAGGTCACCACCAGCGTGGGGCAGATCCGTACCGCTGGCACGCACATTTCCGACATCGTCTCGGGCATTCGTGGCGTGGCCGACAACATGTCGCACATCTCCACCTCCAGTGCCGAGCAAAGCACTTCGCTCACCGAGATCACCCAGGCCGTGCGCCAGCTCGACGAGATCACCCAGCGGAATGCGCAGATGGTGGAGCGGGCCGTGACGCAGGCGGTCAACCTGGAGAGCCGGGCCTCCACGCTCGCGCAGGCGGTCGCAGCCTTTCGCCTGCAGCAGGGTACGGCCGATGAGGCGCTGGCGCTGGTGCAGCGTGCCGTCCAGTTCCGCCAGCAGACCGGGCGCGACGGTTTTCTGCGCGGCCTGACCGATCCGCCGCAGGGTTTCCACGACCGCGACATGTACGTCTTTGCTCTCGACCGCAACGGTGCCTATGTCGCTTTCGGCGGCAACCCGGCCAAGGTTGGCACGCGGGTGCAGGACATCCCGGGCATCGACGGCCAGGGCCTGCTCGATGCCATCGTGGCGCAGGCCAGCCATGAACCGGGCTGGGTGGAGTACGACATCACCAACCCGGCTACCGGCACGTTGCAGACCAAGATGTCCTACGTGCAGCAGGTGGACGACGTGTTCATCGGCTGCGGCGTCTACAAGAACCTGGTGGCGCACTGAAGCGCCGCGGCGTCGTAGTCGCTCAGGTGCCGCCGTCGCGCCGCGCACGGGCACGCGCCAGCGCCGCTTCGATCACGGCGCGTTTCTTGTCCAGCACGGCCGGGTCGGTGTGCAGCGAATGGGCCTCTAGATCGGCCAGCTTCATCTTCGCTTTTTCTTGAAGCTTTTTATCGTGTTCGGCCTTGTCTCGCTTGCGCCAAATGCTATGAAATTCATAGCGTTTGCGGGCGGCGGCGGCCTGCGTCGCTGACCAGGCGGCCCAGCCGGTGCGCTCGCCGCTGACGTTTTCCAGACGGATGCAGTCCACCGGGCAGACCGGAATGCACAGCTCACAGCCGGTGCAGTGCGGCTCGATCACGGTGTGCATCAGCTTGTTGCTGCCCAGGATGGCGTCGGTCGGGCAGGCCTTGATGCACAGCGTGCAGCCGATGCACCAGTCTTCGTCGATCACCGCCACGGTGAGCGGGCCCTCAAGGCCGAAGTCGGGATTCAGCGGTGCTTCAGGCTGGCCCGTGAGCCGTGCCAGCCGCGTTATGCCCTCGGCACCGCCGGGCGGGCACTGGTTGATGGGCGCCTCGCCGGCGGCAATGGCCTGCGCGTAGCCGGCGCAGTCCGGGTAGCCGCAGCGCGTGCACTGGGTCTGGGGCAGGGCATCGAGAATCTGGTCGGCAGTCGCAGGCATGGGGCCGATTATCCGGCCGATCGTCACGCCGCTTGGGCTGCCGTTTTGCGTGTGGCCGGCTTTTGGGAACTGGCCTTCGGTGCTGCATCTGAGGCCTTGGCCGGCTTGTTGTGTTCCAGGATGAAGGCCTTCACTGCCGGGTAGACGATCTCGCGCCAACGCCGGCCCGAGAAGATGCCGTAGTGGCCGGCCCCCTTGGCTTCCAGGTGCCGTTGGCGTGCCTTGGGCACCCCTTTGCAGATGGTGTGCACGGCCTCGGTCTGGCCCGAGCCGGAGATGTCGTCCAGCTCGCCCTCCACCGACAGCAGCGCCGTGGTCTTGATGTCCTGCGGCTTCACGCGCTCCAGCTGGCCCTGCTCGTTCTTCACGTCCCAGGTGCCCTGCACCAGGCTGAAGTCCTGGAACACGGTCTTGATGGTCTCCAGGTAATAGTCGGCATCCATGTCGAGCACGGCGTTGTATTCGTCGTAGAACTGGCGGTGCGCCTCGGCGCTGGCATCGTCGCCCTTGATCAGATGCTGGAAGTAGTCGTAGTGGCTCTTGGCGTGGTGGTCCGGGTTCATGGCCACGAAGCCGGCATGCTGCATGAAACCGGGGTAGACGCGGCGGCCGGCACCGGGGAAGCTGCTCGGCACGCGGTAGATCACGTTGTGTTCGAACCAGCTGTGGCTCTTGTTCATGGCCAGGTTGTTCACCGCCGTGGGCGACTTGCGCGCGTCGATCGGGCCGCCCATCATGGTCATGGTCAGCGGCGTCTTTTCGCCGCGGCTGGCCATCAGCGAGACGGCCGCCAGCACCGGCACCGTGGGCTGGCACACGCTCATCACGTGGCAGTTGCCGTAGGCCTGTTGCAGGTAGCGGATGAACTCCTGCACGTAATTGACGTAGTCGTCGAGGTGGAAGGCGCCTTGCGACAGCGGCACCGTGCGGGCGTTTTTCCAGTCGGTGATGTAGACCTTGTGGTCCCTGAGCATGGTGCGCACGGTGTCGCGCAGCAGCGTGGCGTAGTGGCCGGACAGCGGCGCCACGATCAGCACCACCGGTTGGACCTTGAGCTTGGCCAGCGTGGTCGGGTCGTCCGAGAAACGCTTGAAGCGGCGCAGCTCGCAAAACGGCTTGTCCAGCTCCACCCGCTCGTGGATGGCCACGTTGACGCCGTCCACGCCCACGGTGCGGATGCCGAATTCCGGCTTTTCGTAGTCCTTGCCGAGCCGGTGCATCAGGTCATAACCGGCCGCCACGCGCTGGGCAAAAGGCAACTGGCCCCAGGGCAGCAGCGGGTTGTTGAAGGCCTTGGCCGCGGTTTGCGCCAGATCGGAGAAGGGCTCCATCAGAGTGCGCTGGGATTCATAAAGCTGGTAAAGCATCGCGGGCTCGCTTTTTGAGGATTGCTGCAGTGCAATATAACAGTTGCGGCCGAGCTCCGCTTGCGTAATTACACCGATGTTTAGCCCTCAGAAAAACCCTTAGCCAGCGCGGAACTTCAGGGCCGGAAGCCTGCTCCTTCTGGGGAAGAAAGCGAAAATACATGCAACGTCGCACTTTCATGGCCGCCCTCAGCGGCAGCGCCAGCACCTTGATCGGAACCCAGATGACCGCCTTTGCCGGGGCAAGCCGCCTCTCCCAGCTCCAGAATCTCCAGCCCAGCCCGCGCATGCCGGTGCTGTTTGTCGGCCACGGCAGCCCGATGAACGTGATCGAAGACAACGAATTCCGGCCGCAATGGGAAGCCTTGGGGGGCGAGTTCGGAAAAAAATGGCCCAAACCGCAGCTCATCCTGTGCATTTCGGCGCACTGGATCACGCGCGGCTGGTGGCTCACCGGCATGGCCCAGCCCAAAACCATCCATGACTTCGGTGGTTTCCCGCAGGCCCTGTTCGACCAGCAATACCCGGCCCCCGGCGCGCCCGCCGTGGCGCAGGCTTTGGCGGCCAGCCTGCAGCAGCCTCACACCCACGCCCCGCTGGGGCTGGACGAACACGAGTGGGGTTTCGACCACGGCAGCTGGGCCGTGCTCAAGCCCATGTTTCCCCAGGCCGACATCCCGGTCATCCAGCTCAGCATGGACTACAGCCGTCCGCCGGCCGAGCACTATGCGCTGGGCCAGCAACTCAAAAGTCTGCGCGAGCGTGGCGTGCTGATCGTCGGCAGCGGCAACATCGTGCACAACCTGCGCACCATGCAGCGCAGCGCATCGAATGACCAGGCCTACGACTGGGCCATCGCGTTCGACCACGCCATTGGCGAACAGATCGCGCAGGGCAAGCTGGATGAGCTGCCCAACTTCCAGCAGCTTGGCCAGGTGGCGCAGCAGGCGCACCCGACCTACGACCACTACCTGCCGTTGCTCTACGCTGCCGGTGCGGCGGACGCCAAGGAAGCGTCGCAGTTCTTCAATGCCAAATTCCAGGGCGCATCGATCTCGATGCGCTCGGTGATCTGGGATTAAATCAACGAGCGCAACAGCAGGCTGCTGCCGGTGAGCAGCAGCACGCTGTGCAGCAGCAACAGGAAGCGCCGGCGGTCCAGCCGCAGGCTGATGTGGTGGCCGATGTAGAGGCCCAGGCCCACCGCCGGCAGCAGGGTCAGCACCAGCCACAGCAGCTGCGGGTCGAGCAGGCGCCCGGCCAGCAGGAACAGGGCCACCCGTACCACCGAGCTGAACATCAGCACCGCTGTTTGCGTGGCGCGGATCTGCTGCGGCTCGTCCAGCCGGCGCAGCAGGTAGACCGAGTAGACCCAGCCACCAGCACCGAACAACGCGCTGAACACGCCGCCGACGCTGCCGTACCACCAGGCCCAGCGCGGCGAGATCGGCGAGGGCGCGGCTTTGGGACGCAGGCCGTTGAGCGCGTACAGCACCACGAAGGCGCCCAGCAACGGCATCAGCAGCTTGACCGGTAAGGTGAACAGCAGCCAGGCCCCCAGGGCACTGCCGGCAAACAGCGCCGGCACCAGCCGGTACAGCTCATGCCGCGCCACGTGCTGGCTCAGGCGCCAGCCGTTGGACCAGGAGGCGATCATGTCCGTCAGTGCCAGCGTCGGCACCACGGTGGAGACGGGCAGCAGGTGGGCCAGCAGCGGCGCGCTCACCAGCGTGGAGCCGAAGCCTACCAGCCCGAAGACCACATAGGCCGCGGTGATGACGGGTTCGGCCACCAGCAGGGTCAGGACATCAGGCATGTGAGAGGTGACCAGTGCTTATTGCTTGCGGGCCGCAGCGGCGCGCAGCTTGTCCTTCTTGCTCGGGCGCTTGCCCTTGATGCCGCCTATTGATGGCACCGCTGGGGCAGTGTCCGTCGGCTCGAAGCCGGCCACCTGTTCACGCGCCAGCTTGAGGCCCTGGCGTTTTTCGATCAGGCGGAAATGCGCTTCGGTGGCGGCGCTGACAAAACTCAGCGCCAGGCCGCGCTCGCCGGCACGGCCGGTGCGGCCGATGCGGTGGGTGTAATCGGTGGTCGAGCGCGGCAGGTCGTAGTTCACCACCACCGGCAGCTGTGCAATGTCGATGCCGCGTGCGGCCACGTCGGTGGCCACCATCACGCTGATGCGCGAGGCCTTGAAATCGGCCAGCACCTGGGTGCGTTTGCCCTGGCTCAACTCACCGTGAAAAGGTTCGGCATCGATGCCGGCCTTGCGCAGCTTGTCGGCCACGATCTCGGCCGCGTGCTTGGTGGCCACGAACACCAGCACCCGGCTCCAGCCGTGCTGCGTCATCAGCTGGCGCAGCAGCTGGGTACGTTTGCCGGCATCCACCGTCATGGCGCGCTGTTCGATGTCAGGTTCGTTTTGCGGCTCGGGCAGCACGTCGATGCGCACCGGCTCATGCAGCAGCGTTTGTGCCAGTGCCTGCACGGCGGGCGGGAAGGTGGCGGAGAAAAACAGGTTCTGCCGCTGGGCCGGCAGCAGTGCCAGGACGTGCTCCAGTTCTTCGGCAAAACCCAGGTCGAGCAGGCGGTCGGCCTCGTCCAGCACCAGTGTGCTGACGCTGCCCAGTGTGAGCGCGTTGTGCTCGATCAGGTCCAGCAGGCGGCCGGGTGTCGCCACCACGATGTCGGTGCCGCCACGCAGGCCCATCATCTGCGGGTTGATGGAGACACCGCCAAACACCACGGTTACTTTGACGGGGTCGGCCAGGTGCTGCGCCAAGCTGCGGAATTCCTCACCCACCTGCGCTGCCAGCTCGCGCGTGGGGACCAGCACCAGCGTGCGTGCGCGTCGCGGTTTTTCCTTGGGGGCCTGCGCCAGTTGCTGCAACAGCGGCAGTGCAAAGGCTGCCGTCTTGCCCGAGCCAGTCTGCGCCGAACCGAGCACATCGCGCCCCTGCAGCACGGCCGGAATGGCTGCAGTCTGGATGGCGGTGGGGGCCGTATAAGCCCGGGCGTTGACGGCGCGCAGCAGGGCGGGGGACAAGCCCAGGGAAGAAAATGGCATGAACGGATGCTCGTTAGGGGCGCCCAGTTTAAGCGCTTCCGTATCCATACCTGTGGGTGTGCGACGATAATCGAGCCCCCCGTGAATTTCCAAAGGCCCATCGTGCGCAAAACCTACCAGCTCAACATCGAGGGCAAACACCGTGACCGCGTGCTCGACGCCGTCAAGCACGACATCCGCAAATACGCCAAGCGCCAGCGCCGCGCGGCCCTGCCCGAGGGTGTGGACTTCTGGGACTTCGACTGCAAGATCGGCCTCAGCGCCGAGGCGGCTGCACCGGTGCATTTCGGCAACCTGATCGAGCAGCTGGATGCCGCCGCCAAGGAAGGCGCTGCCGCCGTCTATGTCGAGCTCCTGCCCAGACACGGCCACCGCAAGGCCAAGCCGGCCCAGCCGGCGGCCGAAGAGCCCGCCCAGTCCTGAGCGGGGCGAGCGGCAAGACCATGAGCCTGAACTACCTCGATTTCGACTACAGCGAAGACGAGTCGGGTATCGGTACCTTCGACGCCATGGCGTCAACGGCGGCCCCGCACGTGGCAGCGGTACGTGCCGAGCTTGCGTTGGTGCTGGATTGGGCTTACGCCACCTTCCCCGACATGCGGGCGCCGCTGGACGAGGGCGGCGAGTGGGACTACAACCTGGAAGGCCAGCAGGAGTGGACCGCCCATGAAGCCATCACCTACGACGAGGTGAGCGGCAAGTTCAGCAGTCAGCTCAGCCCGGCCGGCGCACCGCGCCACACGGTGACCTTGTCGATCAGCGGCAGCGCGCAGTTCTGCGACGCGTTTCGCCGGCGCTTCGGCCTGGCCTGAGACCAGGCCTCAGGCGGGCGCTGCTTCCAGCTCCGGCAGCCGGACCTGGTTGCCGGTGCTGAACTGGTAATCCTCGAAGACGTGCTCGGCCGTGAGCAACTGGTAGTTGCCGTCCTCGTGGCGCACCGAAGTGTCCTTCAGGCGCCAGGCCAGCTGGCCGCAGGTCCAGATGTCGAAATTGCGCATGTGGGTGCACAGACAGGTCTTGTCCCAGACCTTGACCTTGCGCTCCCCGGGGTGGGCTGCCACCTCGCGGTTGTAGGCGTCGATGTAGGCGCACTTGCCATTGGCGTCGAGCAGGTAGCCGTAGGCCTCGCAGTTCGGGCGGATGCCATCGCCAATGCCGGGGCTGGACTTGATCATGCGCATCGGGTAGCCGGTGGGCGAGATCTCGTTGACCTCGATGTCGTCTTCGTTGGCCTTGAAGTATTCCTGCTTGATGTCGTCCGGCAGGCCGCACTCCTTCGTCACCGTGAAACGCGTGGCCACCTGGACGCCGGCGGCGCCCATTTCCATGAAACGCACCGCGTCGCTGCCGGTGAAGATGCCGCCGGCGGGAATGACGGGAATGTCCAGCGACTCCTGCTTCAGGTACTGCAGGATCTCGGCCACGATGGTGGCCAGGTCGTATTTCGCCCAGTCCATGCCGAAGCCCAGGTGGCCGCCGGCCAGCGGGCCTTCCACCACCACGTAGTCGGGCAGGCGGTTCAGGCGGCTGTTTTTCTTCAGGAACAGCTGCAGGGCGCGCAGCGACGAGACGATGATGCCGAGCTTGGCGTCACGGAAGCGTGGGTGGCTTTCCATCAGCGCGAACGAGCCCAGGTGCAGGCCGGCCGCCAGCGTGATGCCGTCGATGCCGGCGTCCAGTGCGCTGTTCAGGCGAACGCTCAAAGTCTCCTTGGGCGCGTTCATCGTCAGCTTTTCCATGCAGTTGATGAAGATCTGGCCGTTGCCCTGCTTGCGCGTCATGGTTTTTTCCACGTGCATGCGGGTGGCTTCGGCCAGGCCGCCCAGGTCGAACTTCACCGCCGACTTGTCGGCCGATTCGACGTTGTACTGGTACTGCGCCTGCTTGGCCTTGACGTACTTGGTCTTGTAGCGGCGGTCCGTCACCGTCTTGATCATCGCGTCGGAAATGTGCCCCACACCGCCCAGGCGGGCGGCCTCCAGTGCCAGATCGGCGGAGGAAATGTCCACGCCCATGCCCCCAATCATGATGGGCACCAGTTCTTCGCGGCCAAGCCGCATACGGAAGTCATCCAGACGTTTCATAAGATCAGTTTTCGAGTGTTCAGCACAGACTGGCCTGGGCCATGAATCTGTGTCCCATCAGTGATTATCGGCTGACTTGCCGGGTCCGGCCAGCAAGCCGGGCTTGACCCGATGGGCAATCAGCTCTCTTGAGCGTGTTTGGGTCCAACTGGCGACAGTCCATTCCGGTCGTGTGGGCGGTATGAAGCGACAACTTTGCAATCCTGAACTTGCAGCAGCCTTGCAGGCAAGGCCATGACACCTTTGCCGCCGTGGTCTTCACCTTGGCCCAGCACGTGGCCCCGAGCGTGCCGAGATGGCATTTCGACGGATGATTGCTATGAAAAATATAGCTGCCTGCGCATGACTGGCAAGGTATAAGGCCCAGAAAGCCATGAAAACCGAGGGCGGTTTTTCCGTTGCGACCAGGCTCAACGCGTTGCCGTCGCGCGCAACTGCTCCACCTCCAAGGCCGTCACCGGTGCGGCCTGGTGGCCCCATTGCGTGCGCAGGTGCGTCAGGATGGCGGCGACCTCGCTGTCGCTCAGGGTCAGGACGAAGGGCGGCATGCCGAAGGGGCGCGGGTGGTCCGCCGTGGCCGGCGCAAAGCCGCCGTTCAGCACGATCTGCACCAGGTTGGCGGGCGAGTCCAGGGTGACGGTGCGGTTGCCTGCCAGCGGCGGGTAGGCCAAGCGGCCGTCGGCGCCGCGGATGCCCTGGCCTTCGATGCCGTGACATTCGGCGCAGTGCTTCTCGAACAGTTTGGCGCCGACCGCGCTCGCACGCACACCGGTTGCGGCTGGCACGCTCTGGCGCGGTTCCCCGGTGCGCGGCAATTGCTTGAGGTACAGCGCCATGGCGCGCAGGTCGGCGGGCCGCCAGTGCTGCGTGCTGTGCTGCACCACGTCGGCCATGGGGCCGGTCACCTGGGCGCTGCCGGCGCGGCCGCTCTGGAACAGCGCCATGATGGCGTCCAGCGTCCAGTCCTGCACCCCGGCTTCGGCGGGGTTGGTCAGCGAGGGGGCGTACCAGTTCTGCACCGGAATCAGGCCACCGGCCAGGTCCAGCATGTTGCGGTTGGCACCCAAGGCGTTGCGCGGTGCATGGCAGGCGCTGCAGTGCCCCAGGCCGCGCACCAGGTAGGCGCCGCGCTGCAGTTCGGCATTGCTGGCGCTGTCGGCGGCTGGTGCCGCACCTTCCTCGAAATACAGGGTGCGCCAGACCTTGAGCGCGGCCTGGGTGCTGTAGGGCCAGTCGAGCTGGTGTGCCGGTGCGGGGGTGGCATCCGGCGGCAGGCTGCGCAGGTAAGCGTAGAGCGCGTCGCTGTCGGCACGCGTGATGTAGGTGGTGTTGTTGTAGGGGAAGGCCGGGTACAGCCAGCGCCCGTCGCGCGACTGGCCGTGGTGCAGCGCACGCCAGAAATCGGCCGTGCTCCAGGCGCCCAGGCCCGCCGGGCTGGGGGTGAGGTTGCTGCTGTACACGGTGCCGAAGGGGGTGGCCATGCCGCGCCCACCGGCGTAAGGCACGCCGCCGCGCGGGGTGTGGCAGACCTGGCAATTGCCCAGCGTGGCCAGATAGCGCCCGCGCTCGATCGTGGCGCGGTCCGCTGACGGAGTCGTTGCCGTCACGGCAATGGGCGAAGCCGGCCACCACAGCCAGGCGGCCAGTCCGCCCAGCAGCAGAAGCAGCGCCAGCAGCACGGGCAACAAGCGGCCCTGATGGGGGTGGCGGAAAGGGGGGTGCGCGCCGGCGCTCATCGCTGCCCCCTTGTTGCGCTGGCGGGCGAGTGTTCGTAGGCGCTGCCGCAGTCCATCGGCAAGGCGGCGGGCAGTGCCCGGGCCGGTTTCGGATGGGCCGGCAGGCGCTGGCTGGCCAGCCAGCCGCTGACGGCGGACACATCGCTGTCGCTCAGGCGCCGGGCGATGGTGGCCATGCAGTCGGGCGCATGGGCACGGCGCTGGCCGCTGCGCCAGGCGCCGAGCTGTGAGTTCAGGTAGTCGCGCGGCAGGCCCAGCAGGCCGGGAATGCTGGGCTGCACCCCCGTCAGGGCGGCGCTGTGGCATTGCACGCAGGCAGGCACCTGGCGGGCGGTGTCGCCGCGCAGCGCCAGCTGTTCGCCGCGCTGCAGCGCCTGCGCCGTGGCCGACACCGGGCTGGGCGCGGGGTAGGGCAGGTCGAGGGCGGCAAAGTGCTCGGCGATTTCGCGCAGGTAGCTGTCGCTCAAGGGCTCCACCATCTGCGTCATCAGGCGGTAGCTGCGGCGGCCGTCGCGGAAATGCAGCAACTGGTTGTACAGGTAGCCAGCCGGCTTGCCCGCAATGCGTGGGTAGTAGCCGTCGGGCGCGGCACGGCCCTGGGCGCCGTGGCAGGCGGTGCAGGCCAGCACGCGCTGGGCCAGGGTGTCTTCAAAGGCAGGCGGCGCGGCCACGGCCGGCAGCACGAGGCAAGCGAGCAGGGCACCGGTGACGGCGCCCCAGAGGCGAGGGCGGGCAAACAGGCGGGACAGGGCAGACATGACCATCTCAGGCTAATACGTTTCACGGCTTCGTGCCGGCGATGAAAAAAGCCGCCGGCATGGCTGCGCGGCGGCTGTTTCTGTCAGGAGCGGAACCCGCTCACATCACCTTGGCAATCGCCTGGCAGACGTAGTCGATGTTCTTGCTGTTGAGCGCGGCCACGCACATGCGGCCGGTATCGGTGCCGTAGACGCCGAACTCGCTGCGCAGGCGCACCATCTGGTCCTTGGTAAGGCCGGAGTAGCTGAACATGCCGATCTGTTGGGTGATGAAGCTCATGTCCTGCTTGACGCCGGCAGCCTTCAGGCCGTCGACCAGCTTCTGGCGCATGGCCTTGATGCGCACGCGCATCTCGCCCAGTTCCTTCTCCCACAGGGCGCGCAGTTCGGGGTTGTTCAGCACGGCGGCCACCACGGCACCACCATGGGTGGGCGGGTTGCTGTAGTTGGTGCGGATCACGATCTTGAGTTGGCTCAGCACGCGGTCGGCTTCTTCCTTGCTCGCGCACAGCACGGACAAGGCACCGACGCGCTCACCGTACAGGCTGAAGCTCTTGGAGAAGGAGGTAGAGACAAAGAAGTCCAGGCCGGCGGCAACGAACTTGCCGATCACGGCGCCATCTTCCGCAATGCCGTTGCCGAAGCCCTGGTAGGCCATGTCGAGGAAGGGCACCAGGTTCTTGGCCTTGACGGCGGCGATCACCTGGTCCCACTGGGAGGCGGTGATGTCGTAGCCGGTCGGGTTGTGACAGCAGGCGTGCAGCAGGACGATGGTGCCGGCCGGGGCCGCATTCAGGTCGGCCTGCATGCCGGCGAAGTCCACCCCGCGCTTGGCGGCATCGTAGTAGCGGTAGCTCTCGACGGTGAAACCGGCGCTGGTGAACAGGGCGCGGTGGTTTTCCCAGCTCGGGTCGGAGATCAGCACCTTGGCGTTCGGGTTGAGTTTCTTCAGGAAGTCGGCGCCGATCTTCAGGCCGCCGGTGCCGCCGATGCCCTGCACGGTGGCGACGCGGCTGCTTTTCACCGGCTCGGAATCCGCACCGAACACCAGGCTCTTGACGGCGGCGTCATAGGCGGCAATGCCGTCGATCGGCAGGTAGCCGCGCGCGGTGGGCTTTTCCATCATGGTCTTCTCGGCGGCTTGCACGCACTGCAGCAGCGGCAGCTTGCCGTTGTCGTCGAAATACACGCCCACGCCAAGGTTGACCTTGTTGGGGTTGGTGTCGGCGTTGAACTGTTCGTTCAGACCCAGGATCGGGTCGCGCGGTGCCATTTCGACGGTGGAAAAGAGTGACATGTGAGAGTCCAGTGAAGTGAAGTCTGAGAAAAAGCGAAATACCTTGTTCGGCGATCCGCATTTTACCGGCCACAGGCCGGCTGGGCTGTAGCGCAAAAGTGATCGGTGTTGCGCGGCTTGGGCGCGCCAGCCTCAGGGCCGGTTTTTCACGTGCCCGGCGACACGTGTTTGCCGATCACCGACGGCAGCACCTTGGGCGACTTGATGCGCAGCTGTTTGTTGACATTGAATCTTCCGAAGACGACTTCGATGTCAGCGAACGACACGCCGAATTGACCCGCCAGGAAGCGGACCATGTGATCGGTTGCCCGGCCGGCCACCGGCGCTGCCGTGACGCTGACCTTGAGCTGCTTGCCTTTGACCTTGCCGATGGCATCGCGTTTGGCGCCGGGTGTGCCGAGAATGTTCAGCACCAGGGTTTCACCATCCCAGGCACAGAACGAATCGAGGGTGAGTTTGGGGGACGCCATGTCAGCTCCAGCGTGCGATCTGAAGAAAAAAACCGGTTGCCACCATTGGGATGGATTTTGTATACTGTATAAATAGACAGGATTGGCGGCGATGACGGTGTCACCGTGCCGACCGTGCGATCGGGGCGCAACAAGAGGAAGCCGGAAAACGGTATCCGCACTATAGCCTCGGGCCGGGAAAAGCCTGTCAGCACCGGATGCGTTGCCGTGCGGGAGCGTGCCCGGTCGGCAATCGATAACATGCCTGTTCGTCCCGCCCATTGACTTGCCTTTTCATGTCATCATCTACTGCCCTTGCGAACGTGCATTCTGACGCTGCCGGTCCGGCCCCCGCCGGCACGTTTGTGACGTTTCCCGGTTCGCCCTTCGAGTTGTACCAGCCCTATCCGCCGGCAGGCGATCAGCCCGAGGCGATCGACAAGCTGGTGGAGGGCGTGCAGGACGGCGAGGTGTTCCAGACCCTGCTGGGTGTGACCGGCTCGGGCAAGACCTTCACCATGGCCAACGTGATTGCCCGCCTGGGGCGGCCGGCCATCGTGTTCGCGCCCAACAAGACGCTGGCGGCACAGCTCTACAGCGAGTTCCGCGAGTTCTTCCCCCGAAACGCGGTGGAGTACTTCGTCAGTTACTACGACTACTACCAGCCCGAGGCCTATGTGCCGCAGCGCGACCTGTTCATCGAGAAGGACAGCGCCATCAACGAGCACATCGAGCAGATGCGCCTTTCGTGCACCAAGAGCGTGCTGGAGCGGCGCGACGTGGTGATCGTGGCCACGGTCTCGGCCATCTACGGCATCGGCCAGCCCGAGGCCTACCACCAGATGGTGATGACGCTGCGCGCCGGCGACCACATGGGCCAGCGCGACGTGATCGCCCAGCTGGTGCGCATGCAGTACCAGCGCAACGATACGGAATTCTCGCGCGGCAAGTTCCGCGTGCGCGGCGACACCATCGACGTGTTTCCGGCCGAGCACAGCGAGATGGCGCTGCGCATCGAGCTGTTCGACGACGAAATCGAATCGCTGCAGCTGTTCGATCCGTTGACCGGCCGCATCCGCCAGAAGGTGCCGCGTTTCACCGTCTACCCGAGCAGCCATTACGTGACGCCGCGCGAGCAGGTGCTGGCGGCGGTGGAGACCATCAAGGTGGAACTGGCCGAACGCCTGAAGGAACTGGTGGGCATGGGCAAGCTGGTGGAGGCGCAGCGCCTGGAGCAGCGCACCCGCTTTGATCTGGAAATGCTGTCCGAAGTGGGCCACTGCAAGGGCATCGAGAACTACACGCGGCACCTGTCGGGTGCGGCGCCGGGCGAGCCGCCCGCCACGCTGACCGATTATTTGCCGAAGGACGCACTGATGTTCCTGGACGAGAGCCACGTGCTGATCGGCCAGTTCGGCGGCATGTACAACGGCGACCGTGCGCGCAAGACCACGCTGGTGGAGTACGGCTTCCGCCTGCCCAGCGCGCTGGACAACCGGCCGCTGAAGTTCGCGGAGTTCGAGACCAAGATGCGCCAGGCGGTTTTTGTCTCGGCCACGCCGGGCAACTGGGAGAACGAGCACGCCGGCCAGGTGGTGGAGCAGGTGGTGCGCCCGACCGGCCTGGTGGACCCCGAGGTGGAGGTGCGTCCGGCCACGCACCAGGTGGACGATGTGCTGCAGGAAATCCGCATCCGGGTCGACAAGCACGAGCGCGTGCTCATCACCACGCTGACCAAGCGCATGGCCGAGCAGTTGACCGACTACCTGACCGACAACGGCGTCAAGGTGCGCTACCTGCACAGCGACGTGGACACGGTGGAGCGGGTGGAGATCCTGCGCGACCTGCGGCTGGGTGCCTTCGACGTGCTGGTGGGCATCAACCTGCTGCGCGAGGGCCTGGATATCCCCGAGGTGTCGCTGGTGGCGATCCTGGACGCCGACAAGGAAGGTTTCCTGCGCTCCGAGCGCTCGCTGATCCAGACCATCGGCCGCGCGGCGCGCAACCTGAGCGGCAAGGCCATTCTTTATGCCGACAAGGTGACCGACTCCATGGCCAAGGCCATCGGCGAAACCGAACGGCGGCGCACCAAGCAGATTGCGCACAACCTGGCGCACGGCATCACGCCGCGCAGCATCGTCAAGCAGGTGCGCGACCTGATCGACGGTGTCTACAGCGAGAAGGCCGGCCGCGAAGCCGAGCGGCTGGAGCAGGAGGCCATGGCGCGCGCCAAGGTGGAAGAAATGAGCGAGAAGGACATGGCGCGCGAGGTCAAGCGGCTGGAAAAACAGATGCTGGAGCACGCACGCAATCTGGAGTTCGAGCAGGCCGCCCGTACGCGCGACCAGCTCAACCTGCTCAAGGCGCGCGCCTTCGGCGCCGCCGTGCCCGACCACCCGGCCGGGCTGTAGCCCACACCAGGCGCCACGCCTGGCCGCACCCCCCGCCGGGGCGGCTTATCCGAGCAGACCACGGGGTTTTTTGCTATACTTGACCCAATTAGTCAACAAAGCCCGGTGAACGGTCGGCCCCAGGGTCGTGGTTAGCAGCCGGGCAGGGTGGAACAGCACCCCGGAGCTCCAAACTCCGGGGAAATACAGACAGTCAAACCCGGAACAGGAGTTTGCGATGCGCCTCACGACCAAAGGCCGCTTTGCGGTCACCGCGATGATTGACCTGGCCTTGCGCCAGAGCAACGGCCCCGTGACGCTGGCGGCCATCAGCCAGCGCCAGCAAATATCGCTGTCCTACCTCGAACAGCTGTTCGGCAAGCTGCGCCGTCATGAGCTGGTGGAGTCCACCCGCGGCCCCGGCGGCGGCTACACGCTGGCACGCAAGGCGGCCGACATCACCGTGGCCGACATCATTCTGTCGGTGGACGAGCCGATCGATGCCACCCAGTGCGGCGGCAAGGAAAACTGCCTGGGCGACGCCGGCCGCTGCATGACGCACGAGCTGTGGGCCTCGCTCAACGTGCGCATGGTCGAGTTCCTCGACTCCGTCACGCTGCAAAAGCTGGTCGACGACCAGTTGGCCAAGGGCATCACCATCGAAGACAAGCCGACCGTCAAGCGTGCCATCTCCAGCATGCCGGTGGTCAAGCCGGTGCGCGTGAATGCCCCCAATTCGGTGTTCGCGCTGGGCAATTCCTTTTCCAAGTCCTGATTTTCAAGACATTTTTTACCGAGTTTCGTAGCGAGCCTGTATGGACATGACCCCTCATTTCCCGATCTACATGGACTACGGCGCCACCACGCCTTGTGATCCGCGCGTGGTTGACGCCATGATTCCCTGGTTGCGCGAGCATTTCGGCAACCCGGCTTCGCGCAGCCACGCCTGGGGCTGGGAAGCCGAAGAGGCCGTCGAGAAAGCGCGCGGCCATGTGGCCGATCTGGTGGGCGCCGATCCGCGCGAGATTGTCTGGACTTCGGGTGCCACCGAGTCCAATAACCTGGCCCTCAAGGGCGCGGCGCACTTCTACCAGGGCAAGGGCAAGCACCTGATCACGGTGAAGACCGAACACAAGGCCGTGCTGGACACCATGCGCGAACTGGAGCGCCAGGGCTTCGAAGTCACGTACCTGGACGTGCAGGAAGACGGCCTGCTCGACCTGGACAAGCTCAAGGCCGCCATCCGCCCGGACACCATTCTGATCAGCGTCATGTTCGTGAACAACGAGATCGGCGTCATCCAGGACATCCCGGCCATCGGCACGCTGTGCCGCGAGAAGGGCGTGCTGTTCCATGTGGACGCGGCCCAGGCCACCGGCAAGGTGGCGATCGACCTCGCCACACTGCCGGTCGACCTGATGAGCCTGGCCTCGCACAAGACCTACGGCCCCAAGGGCATCGGCGCGCTGTACGTGCGCCGCAAGCCGCGCGTGCGCATCGAGGCGCAGATGCACGGCGGCGGCCACGAGCGCGGCATGCGCTCCGGCACGCTGCCCACGCACCAGTGCGTCGGCATGGGCGAGGCCTTCCGCATTGCCAGGCTGGAAATGGCGCAGGACAACGCCAAGGCGCATGCCTTGCACGACCGCCTGTTGAATGGCCTGAAGGACATCGAGCAGACCTTCCTCAACGGCCACCCGACCCAGCGCGTGCCACAGAACCTGAACATCAGCTTCAACTTCGTTGAAGGCGAATCGCTGATCATGGGCATCAAGGGCCTGGCCGTGTCCAGTGGCTCGGCCTGCACCTCGGCCTCGCTGGAGCCTAGCTATGTGCTGCGCGCCCTGGGCCGCAGCGACGAACTGGCGCACAGCAGCCTGCGCATGACCATCGGCCGCTTCACGACCGAGGAAGAGATCGATTACGCCATCGCGACCATCAAGCACAACGTGGCCAAGCTGCGCGACCTGAGTCCGCTGTGGGAGATGTTCCAGGACGGCGTGGATCTGAGCACCATCCAATGGGCGGCTCATTAGACAAACACCCCCGTGCGGCTGGCGCCGCCTCCCCCTCAAGGGGGCAACGCCAGCGGCCCGGCAGAGCCGGTTCCGCGGCGTTCCTGGTCTAGTCCTCTGTGGCGAACCGGATGGCGTGAAACCAGGCGAATTGAAGAAAGGAAACTGAAATGGCCTATTCTGAAAAAGTCGTTGACCACTATGAAAATCCGCGCAACGTCGGCTCCTTCGACAAGGGCGACGACACGGTAGGCACCGGCATGGTGGGTGCGCCTGCCTGCGGCGACGTGATGAAGCTGCAGATCAAGGTGAACTCGCAGACCGGCGTCATCGAAGACGCACGCTTCAAGACCTACGGTTGTGGCTCGGCCATTGCGTCGAGCTCGCTGGTGACCGAATGGGTCAAGGGCAAGACGCTGGACCAGGCGGCGGCGCTGAAGAACAGCCAGATCGCCGAAGAACTGGCGCTGCCGCCGGTCAAGATCCACTGCTCCATCCTGGCCGAAGACGCGATCAAGGCTGCCGTGGACGATTACCGCAAGAAGCACATGAACTGATGGCTCCCCCCCGAAGCGTCTTCGGCGCTTCCCCCTCAAGGGGGCGCCGCCAGCGGCCCGGCCAAGCCGGTTCCGCGGCGGCCCTGGCCTGAAGGGTCCGGGGGACGGGGCATGAAAGACTGAAATGGCAGTAACTCTGACTGAAGCCGCAGCCCGGCATGTGACCCGCTACTTGGCCAAGCGCGGCAAGGGCGTGGGCGTGCGCCTGGGCGTCAAGACCACCGGCTGCTCCGGCCTGGCCTACAAGCTGGAATATGTGGACGACGTGGCGCCGGAGGACCTCGTGTTCGAAGGGCACGGCGTCAAGGTGCTGATCGATCCCAAGAGCCTGTCCTACATCGACGGTACCGAGCTGGACTATGTGCGCGAGGGCTTGAACGAGGGTTTCCGCTTCAACAACCCGAACGAGCGCGACCGCTGCGGTTGCGGCGAATCTTTTCGAGTGTGAAGCTGCTGCGCGAACGTGATCAGGGCTTCGGCAGTGCTCGAAATCCTCATGAACCGAAAGTTCATTCCGGTTTCTGCGCGCTGGCGGCACCCTGCTGACGTCCGCTCACAACGCTTCCCATCTCGAAAAGGCTGAGTACTTCGTGACATCCCTGCAATCCAACGACTTCGAACTGTTCGGCCTGCCGCAGCAGTTTGCGCAGGACCGTGCGGCCATCGATGCGCGCTGGAAGGAGTTGCAGCGCGAGGCGCATCCCGACAAGTTCGCCGCCCAGGGCGCGGCGGCGCAGCGCGTGGCCATGCAGTGGTCGGTGCGCATCAACGAGGCCTACCAGCGCCTGAAAGATCCGCTCAAGCGCGCAGCCTACCTGTGCGAGCTGCAAGGTGTGCCGGTGAATGCCGAGAACAACACCGCCATGCCGGCCGAGTTCCTGATGCAGCAGATGGAGTGGCGCGAGGCGCTGGACGACGTTGCAGGTAGCGAAGATCTGGACGATATCAGCGACCAGATCGCCCGCAGCCGACGCGACCTGCTACAAAAATGCGAGCAATTGCTGGACGTGGCGCACGACTACCCAGGCGCCGTGGCGCAGGTGCGGGCGCTGATGTTCGTTGAGCGCTTCGCCCGCGACATCGAAGCCCGCTACGAGCAGATGGATAACGCGGCCCGGCGACAATAGGGGCCTGAAACAAAGGCCGTGAATCCGGCCCCGACCCGAACAGAACAACGATGGCACTGCTGCAAATTTCCGAACCCGGCCAGTCCCCCGATCCGCACCAGCGGCGCATTGCCGTGGGCATCGACCTCGGGACCACCCATTCGCTGGTGGCCGCTGTGCGCAGCGGCGTGGCCGAGTGCCTGCCCGACGCACAAGGCCGTGTGATCCTGCCGTCGGTGGTGCGTTACCTCGCCAATGGCGGGCGCCAGATCGGCTTCGAGGCGCAAGCCGCGCTGGCCGAAGACCCGGAGAACACCATTGCCTCCGTCAAGCGCTTCATGGGTCGCGGCGTGCAGGACGTGGTGGGGCGCGAAAAGCTGCCTTACAGGCTGGTGGACCACCCCGGCATGCTGGGCCTGCAGACAGTGGCGGGCGAGAAGTCGCCGGTGGAGGTGAGTGCCGAAATCCTGGCCACGCTGCGCTACCGTGCCGAAGACACCTTCAACGACGACCTGTACGGAGCCGTCATCACGGTGCCGGCCTACTTCGACGACGCCCAGCGTCAGGCTACCAAGGACGCTGCGCAACTGGCCGGCCTCAACGTGCTGCGCCTGATCAACGAGCCCACCGCCGCGGCCATTGCCTACGGTCTGGACAACGCCAGCGAAGGCATCTACGCCGTCTACGACCTGGGCGGCGGCACCTTTGACATCTCCATCCTGCGTCTCTCCAAAGGCGTGTTCGAAGTCATCGCCACTGGCGGCGACTCGGCCCTGGGCGGCGACGACTATGACGCCGCCCTGGCGGCCTGGGCGTTGCAGCAAGCGGGCCTGAACAGCGTGACCGCGGCCGATAAGGCCGCGGTGAAAGTGGCGGCGCGGGCCTGCAAGGAAGCGCTGTCTGCTACTGATTCCGTAGCGTTCCGCGCCCATGTGGCGGGCGCAGAGCTCGATTTGACGGTCAGTCGCGCGCAGTTCGAGGATCTCACCGCCGGCCTGACGGCGCGCACCATGAGCGCGGTGCGCAAGGCGCTGCGCGACGCCAAGCTCACCCTCGACGAGGTGCAGGGCGTGGTGATGGTGGGCGGCTCGACCCGCATGCCGGTGATCCGCCGCACGGTGGGCGAGTTCTTCGGCCGCGAGCCGCTGACCAACCTCAATCCGGACGAGGTGGTGGCGCTGGGCGCCGCCATCCAGGCCAACCAGCTGGCCGGCAACAACGTTGCCGGCGACCTGCTGCTGCTGGACGTGATTCCGCTCTCGCTCGGCATCGAGACCATGGGCGGGCTGGTGGAGCGCATCGTGCCGCGCAACCAGACCATCCCGACCGCGATGGCGCAGGACTTCACGACCTACCAGGACGGCCAGACCGCGCTGGCCTTGCACGTGGTGCAGGGTGAACGCGACTTGGTGGCCGACTGCCGCAGCCTGGCGCGTTTCGAGCTGCGCGGCATCCCGCCCATGGCGGCCGGTGCGGCGCGCATCCGTGTCACCTTCACGGTGGACGCCGACGGCCTGCTGCAGGTCAGCGCGCGCGAGCAGGTCAGTGGCGTGGAGGCGCGCATCGACGTCAAGCCGTCCTATGGCCTGGGCGATGAGCAGATTGCCAAGATGCTGCAGGAGAGTTTCACCACGGCCGAGGCCGACATGCGCGCCCGCGCGCTGGTGGAGGCGCGTGTCGAGGCCGACCGCATGCTGCTGGCCACGCGCAGCGCGCTGGCCGCCGATGGCGACCTGCTGTCAGCCGAGGAGCGTGAAACGATCGACGGTCTGATGGCTGCCCTGGAGGCATCGCGCACCCTGGAAGACGCCGCGGCCATCGACGCCGCCACCGAAACGCTGGCCAAAGGCACCGAAGCCTTTGCCGCGTTGCGCATGAACCGCGGCATCCAGAAGGCCCTGGCGGGCAAGAACATCGAGACGGTCTGAGTCCACGAACGCCGAACACACCATGCCCATCATCAAGATCCTTCCCCACCCCGAGCTCTGCCCGCAAGGCGCTGAAATCAAGGCGCCGGCCGGCACTTCGATCTGCGAGGCCCTGCTGGACAACGACATCGAGATCGAGCATGCCTGCGACATGAGCTGCGCCTGCACTACCTGCCACGTCATCGTGCGCGAGGGCTTCGATTCGCTCAACGAACTCGACGAAAACGAGGAAGACCTGCTCGACCGCGCCTGGGGCCTGGAGCCGAACTCGCGCCTGAGTTGCCAGGCCATCCTGGCACAGAAGGATCTGGTGGTGGAGATACCCAAGTACACGATCAACCTGGCGAAGGAAAAGCACTGATCCGGCGAGAAACCCCGCCATGTGTCGTTGCCGTGCTCACCGGGTGTTCAACCCGGTTCCGCGCGGCGCCTAACTTGACGCGGTTTTCGCCAGTCAGATATGAATTCCCTGTGACGGCTATCATTGGGCCATGCGCCAGATCGTTCTCGACACTGAAACCACGGGCCTGTCCGCCGAAGGCGGCGACCGCATCATTGAAATCGGCTGCGTGGAGCTGCTCAATCGCAAGCTCACCGGCAACAACCTGCACTTCTACCTCAACCCAGAGCGCGACAGCCACGAGGACGCGCTGCGGGTGCACGGCATCAGCAACGAATTCCTGCGCGACAAGCCCAAGTTCGTCGAGGTGGCGGAGGAGATCCTGGCCTACCTGCAGGATGCCGACATCATCATCCACAACGCGGCCTTCGACGTCAGTTTCCTGAACAAGGAGCTGGAGCTCATCCGCAAGCCGGCCTTCAGCGAATTCGTGGCCAGCGTGACCGACACGCTGGTGATGGCCAAGGAGATGTTCCCGGGCAAGCGCAACTCGCTTGACGCGCTGTGCGACCGTCTGGGGGTCGACAACTCGGGCCGTACGCTGCACGGCGCCTTGCTCGACGCCGAACTGCTGGCCGACGTCTACATCAACCTCACGCGCGGGCAGGATGCGCTGCTGATCGACGCAACGGACGCCGAAGACGGCAACGGCGGCTTCGAGCGCATCGACCTGAGCCGTTTCGAATTGCCGGTGCTGGCCGCCAACGAGCAGGAGATCGCCGCGCACGAAGACCTGCTGGCCCAGCTCGACAAGGCCAGCGGCGGCAAGACGGTGTGGCGCAACGCCGCCTGAGGCGAAGAGCCGAAAATCTGTGGCATAATGCTGGTTTTCCCGGAGAGCAGATGGCTCAAGGAAAACAGATTCAGGGCGATTAGCTCAGCGGTAGAGCACTGCATTCACACTGCAGGGGTCACATGTTCGATCCATGTATCGCCCACCAACAAAAAACCCACGTAAATCAACAAGTTACGTGGGTTTTTCTTTTTCTGGTTTCGGTGTAATTCCGGGGCCGGTGTAATTCTCGGTGTAAATCAAGCCCGCACTGCCTTTTTGGCGGTGCGGGCTTTTTGTTTTTTGGATGTGGTCTTTACCAACTGGCTGAGCTTGTCCAGGGCAGTGCGCTGCTGCTCGATCTGCAGGTGCGCATAACGTTGGGTAGTCTGGGTGTTGCTGTGGCCAAGGATCTTGCCAATGGTGTAGAGGTCGACGCCCAGGCTCAGCAAAATGCTGGCGCAACTGTGGCGCAGGTCGTGAAAGTTGACGTGCTCCATGCCGGCGTCCACACGGGCACGGCGCCAGGCGCTCTTGACACCGTCGACGGTGATGGTGAGAGGGAAATGCTTGAGCCACGGCCGCAGGGCCGGGATGATGGGCACCACGCGCGGCCGCAGCGTCTTGGTGTGGCTGCTTGGGATGGTGATTTCATTGCGGCCAATGTGCTCCGCCCGGATCTGGAACAATTCGCCACGTCGGGCCCCTGTGAGCAGGGCGGCCCAGATGGCCGCCTGGGCTTGTTCGCTGCAGTGGCTGGCGATGGTGCGCACCTGGTCGACGGTGAGGAAGACCTCGCGCTTGTTGTTGACGGCGACAGTCTTGATGCGCAGGCCGTAGTTTTCCGGGGTGAGGTTCTGCTCCCAGGCCAGGGCCAGGCCTTTCTTGGCCGTGGCCAGGCTGCGGTTGATGGTGGCTGCAGCGTAGGCGGGGGCCTTCTTGCCGGTCTTCGGGTCTTCAACCAGGCGGCTCATGTCCTTGATGACGTGAGCTGCAAACTCGCGCGCCTGGCTGGCGGTGTATTTCACGGCCCAGGGACCGAGGCGCTGGGCGTGGTGCTTGGAGGTGTCGGCGCTGCGTAGGCGCGCAGCATGCTGCGTGTATAGGGCCAGGACGGCCGTCATGGGCGGGTCACCAGGCACTGAGACTTGTGCGCCCTTGGCCATGGCGCCACGCAGCTGAGCCTCGATCAGCTGGGCATCACGCGAAGATGTGTTTTCCGGCAGGATGCGGTGAATTCGTTGGCCGCGGACCATAAGGCCGACGTGCCGACGCCCTTGTTTGTCTTGCCAGATTGACATGGTTGGTGCACCTTGAGCCAGTTCTTTACTTCGTCCAGGTTGTAGCGTTTCGACCTGGCACCCACGGGCGTGAATGGTAGCCCATCATGCTCAAGCCGGCGAATGGTGGACTCGCTCACGCCCAGGGCGGCGCAGAGCTGCTGGCGAGTTAGTTCGGTTGACATGGTCACTTCAGGCGTCTCCAAACATATCCACAGTGTGCTCACACCGCGGCGCTGATGTGGCTTGACCGGCCGGCACGTAGGCCGTGCACATGGGTTGGCCATCTTTGCCGTAGACCCACTCCTTGGCCTCGCCGGCGAAACTGGCCGCGATGATGGTGCAGACCTCGTCGTCGTCGCACTCATCCAGCTCCACGCCGTCGCGCATGGCGCGATCTCTGGCGCACTGGCGGCACCACTCAGACATGAATATCTCGCCCTCGGTGCCATTGCTCGGCTCGTAGCGTTGGCCGGCCTGCTCGACGTAGAGCTTGGCCAGATCTGCGGGGAATGTCATGGCTTGCCTCCGCCGGAAATCCAGCAAGATGACGCCGAAAATTCAACGCGAGATATTCGGGCATCACTTTGGAGGTGCCGAATGCCAAAAATCATGCCTACTGAATGGCTCCGCTTGGCTGGGCTGCTGTCCCGCCTTGTGGTCAATGTTCTGATCATGCTGCAGCACCTTCCTGATTGGATGTAGTCGGTCTCATGACTGGCCGGTGTTCACTGCGGCTCTTGTTCCTTGGCCGCTCACAGTGCGGTGGCGGCACCACCACGCGCCACACAGCGCGATCGCCAAAGCCGTTGCTTTCCCAGTGGTGGATATAGGCATCGGGCATCTTGTGCAGCATGACCAGGGTGGTGGCTCTTTGAGCGCCGATCTGCCGCGCGATCGCAGGTGTGCTGAGTCCATCCGGGTAGGCGCGCAGCAGTTCACGGGTTTTTGTCATAGCTCGGCCGCTCATGGTTGTTTCCTGTAAATCTTCGAAAGGTCCCCAGCCACCGCGTGCCCACGCCGGCGCAGCAGCCGGGCCACTTGCGCCTGGTCGGCGTGGCTGTGGGTGGCCTGGCGCAGCAGGCCCAGGTAGCTGTTGCCGGCGGTGTGCAGGTCTTCGGCCGGCATGCGCTCCAGGCGGCGCAGGGCCGTGGCCAGGGTGCGCGGCCGTGTGGTGCGCCGCCATGGCTTGATGACGTGGCCAACGAAGTCGATACCGCGGGCAATGGGCTGCAGGATGGTCTTGCTGGGGTTGGCGCGGGCGCCCAGGTACTGGGGCAGCCAGGCCTCGATATCTGCGCGCGCCTGGTTGAGCCACTGGGGTGACTCGTGCAGCAGGATGAAGTCGTCCACGTAGCGCACGTAGTGCCGGGCGCGCAGCTGGTGCTTGACGTGCTGGTCCAGCGCGTCAAGGTGGACGTTGGCGAAGAACTGGCTGCTCAGGTTGCCGATCGGCAAGCCCGTGTCCGCCGGCGCGTTGAACAGGCTCTTGTGGGGCGGCACCAGGGCCAGCTTGGCCGGGCTTCCGCGCAGCTCGACGTCGGTGCGCGGATCATGAAAGAGGATGGTGCGTGCCAGAGCCAGCCACCAGGGTTCGTGCACACGTTTGGCCAGCTGGGCCAGCAGGACGGGCTTGCTGATGGCCACGAAGAAGTTGGCCAGGTCCATCTTCAGGTAGTGCGCCGGGCGGCTCCAGTTTTGGGTGATGGAGCGCACGCTGTGCTCCAGCTGCAGGGCGGCGTACAGGGTGCCACGGCCTGGGATGCAGGCGCAGCTGGTGGCCACGAAGCCGGCATGGAAGCGCGGGGCAATGTGGTTGTACAGCAGGTGGTGCACGATGCGGTCGGCGAACTGGGCGGCCCACACCTCGCGCGGCCTGGGGCGGGTAACCACAAAGCAGATGCTGCGGCCAGGCTGGTAGGTGCCGTCGATCAGGCGCTGATACAGCGCCCAGAGGTTGGCCTCCAGCGCCTGCTCGAATTGCAGGGCGCTGGCGGTGTTGCGCTTGTTGGCGCGGCAATCGAGGTAGGCCTGCACCAGGGCCTCGAACGAACACGGTGCGGTTGAATCTGCGGACGAAACGAGCGGCACCGCCAGACCAGGACTTGTCGTTGTTGTTGGTGTTGCCGTTGTTGAAGTTCTGGTTCCAGGCGTTGTTGCGCGAGTACTGCGTCGGTGTTTGCTATCCACGTCGCCCTGCCGAAGGCGGGTGCCGATCGGCGGGGAAACTGCGCCGGACCAGGCCTGCCCTGGGGCAGCGGTATCCGTGGTGCGCATGTCCGTGGCCTTGTGGGCCAGGGGCAAGACCAGATTCAATTGACGTTCGGGCATGAGAACCTTGGATTTCATGCTGCTGACGTTTTTTCGGTGAGCTTGATCCACCCGCCGCCTTGCGCACCCACGGCCTCCATCAGCTTGATGGCCTGTGCCCACTGCCCGGTGCTGACCAGGCGCTCGTCATTGCAGAAGCGCAGCAGCAGCTTGAGCCGGTCCAGGTGCTTGTGCATCAGCCGGATGGCTGTCACACGCGCCTGGCCCGTGGCTTCGTTGGCCTCGGCAATCTGCAGCACCACCTCCACGCCCAGGGCGTGCACGTCGCTGCCCGTGGTGTGCTTGAAGTCCTTGCGCATGTTTTTCTTGCATTGCGCCATCAGGCGCAGCAGGTCATACGCCGGCTTGTAGATGTTGAGCGTGGAGTAGTGGGCCATGTGGGTGTAAAAGTGCGGCGGCCCGGCGCTGCGCGCCGGGTTAAAGGGTTCAAGGGATCAAGAGTTCAAGGGCAGATCTGCGGACGAAACGAGCGGCACCGCCAGACCAGGACTTGCCGTTGGAGTCGGTGAGGCCGTCGTAGAAGTACTGGCCCCAGGCGCTGCCGCGCGAGTACTGCGTGCTGGTCCAGTACCAGAGATCCGGGTCGAAGGCGTCGCAGCCGTTGGCCGCCAGGTTATGCATCTCGCGCAGCGATGGGATGTACAGGTCGGTCAGGCCGCCAATGCCTTGGACCAGTGGGGCCACCACGGGGTGCTCGTCGGCGTTGGCCAGCAGCGCCTGGGTGTTGGCCAGGCCGTCCCACTGGCAGGCCGCGCCGGGCTCTTCTTTGCCTGCGCCGCCCCAGGCGACCTTGCGCAGCTCGAACTCGGGGCCGTGCGGCACGATGATGGCGTAGTCCGCCTGGCCAGAGCCGGGCTTGGCGCGCTGCAGCGCCCAGAAGGCGCCGCCGAGGTGAGGCAGCATGGTGCCGAGCGGCGGCAGCTTGATGCCGCTGTGCTGGCCGGTGGGGATCTCGATGGTTTCAGTGCTCATGGTTGCTCCTGTGGAAAAAATTGGACCGGCGCTGCGCGCCGGAAAAAAGGATTCAAGGGCTCAAGGAATCAAGGGGAATCTGCGGACGAAACGAGCGGCACCGCCAGACCAGGACTTGTCGCTGTAGCCGGTGTTGCCGTAGAGGAAGTACTGGCTCCAGGCGTAGTCGCGCGAGCACTGCGTGCTGGTCCAGTACCAGTAGTCGGTGTCGAATGCCTCGGCCGCATCGAGCAGGGGCTTGAGGTTGCCGTGCTGCAGCAGCGCACCCACGCGGGCGGGGACGTACCAGTCATCAAAGCCGCCGCTGCGGCAGGCCAGGGCGGCTTGCCCCAGGGGGCTGCCGGCTTCAGCCATGGCGCGGGTATTGGCCAGGCCATCGGATGCGCTGGTGGCGCCAGGAACATCCTTGTAGTCCGGCAGCCAGACGAGATCCTTGACAAAGCAATCGGCCGCAGGGCCGGTGACTTCGCCATACAGCTTGCCGTCGACCAGCAAGACGCCGTGGAAGAAGCCGCCTTCGACCAGGTGGCCGAGGGCGGGGATGGAGAGTTTCAGGGTTTCGGGTGCGTTCATGGTGTGCTCCGGTTGGTGGGGAAAGGGTTAAGCGGCTTGCAGGGCATGGAAGTCGCGCATGAGGGTGACCTTGTCGCCGTTGGCCTTGATGTGGGCTTGGGCGGCATCAACGGCGGCCAGGAACTCGGCGCGGCCGAGCTGGTTGACCTGGAAGGTGTGCAGATCCACAAAGGTCTGCACCGCGTCCAGCTCGTAGTAGTGCAGGGCGGTTGGCTTCCACTGCCCGCTGGCCATGGCGCGGTCGTAGACGGCCTGCAGGGCCTGCGTGGCAGTGTTCAGGTGCTCGGACAGGCCGCGCACGATGCCCTGGTGCTCGATGGCCTTGGCCACGTCCACGGCGCCGGCGATGATGGACCACTGCAGCTCAGTGGCCACGCCTTCACGCAGGGCCTGGGCAGCCTGGCGCAGCATGTTGAGCACTTCCTCGTGGTCTGCTGCAGCTGGCTTGGCGGCACGGTGCAAGGCGATCTCCAGCGTGTTGACGGCGATCAGCCGCGGGCGGTAGGCCTTACGGGGTTTGTGGCTGCGGCTCATGCTGCACCTCGCGTCGTGGCCTCGTTGATGCAGTTTTCGCACTCGTGCTGGTCGTCATCGTCCAGCGGCATGGGCAGGGTGCCGGCACCCAACAGGCCGAAGACAGCGCCCAGGGCACGCGTGTGTTGCATGCAGGCGTAGGTTGGGCCGTTGACGGTATTGACCAGGAACGCGGCGGGGTACTGTGGGCCGGCAAGTTCCGGCGCATCGACGGTGCGAACGTGCTCGATGGCCTGGTCTACCGGCATGGTGTGCCAGTCAGGCCACTGGCGGCCTTCGTTCTTGGTTTGCTTGGCCACCAGGGCGGTGATGATCTGTTCGGGTGTGGCACCGGTGCGCCAGGCGCCATCGAGCGCGAGGATGGCAACGTCGATCCACTCGCTCAGATCCTCCGGCTTGGCCAGTACCTCGATCAGTTCCTTGCGAATGTGGTCCACCACGCCCTGGGTGCGCATGCCGGGGCCGAAGGTGCGGGCGCTGAAAGCCTGCTGGCGTGTGAGGTGGGCGACCAGGTCGAAGGTGATGGGGCGGCCCTTGTCTGCCAGTTCGTCATCAACCTCGGTGTCGCCCAGGTACTGCCCACCCTCTCCGGGGTAGTCGGTACACCAGGCGAGGAGGCCTTTTTCGTGCCGGGCGATCGATACCTCGGTGTCGTGGCCACCGAAGAACGCGACCAGCTTCTCGGCCTGGCGCAGGGTGATGATCAGATCGGCGGCGATCGCGGGCTGGGGCTTTTCAAGGGGCTTGGGATCAACGCCAGCAGGAAGGTGGAGCATCCCTTCGTCTTTCGCGGCGTGCTGCCAGCAGTACAAGCCAGCGGGTGCGGGTGCGCCGTCCGTATCCTTTCCGAGGAGTTTCCACTGGAAACTCAGCCGCGCCTTGTTGTCGCCACCGCCCATGCCATCAATGGCATAGCGAAGCTGGCCGACGCTCATGGTGACGGGAGGGAGCAGGTGCACGACGCCATGTGGCATGACGTTCTGACCAGCATCAACGGCTTCGATTGGCGCATGAGCGGCCAATTTCTTTGCAGCCATTTCGACGAGACAGTCCTCCACCGTGTCACCTTCGATGGCTCCGACCGTGGTGGGGTTGCCCAGCGCTTTGCTGAGAGCAAGGATGTGCATGCGCTTGATGGGGGTGGTGTCGCTCGGTTTCATGCCACCACCTCCAGTTGACCGGCGTCAAAGGGCATGGCACCGCCACGCTTGAGCTTGACGGAGTAGACGCCGTCGCCCATGTCTTTGCCGATGGTGCCGTCTCGCCCGGCCCATTTGGCGGCGATGGGGCCGAGCTGGGCTTTGTCGGTGATGACGCGCACTGCCTGGCCAACGCTTAACGTGGCGGCCTTTGTGGGCGCTTTCTGGACCTTGTGGGATGTCAGCGCCTCGCTCGCCTTTTCGTCGGCGGTCTTGGGGAAGGGCCACGCTGCCATGGGGTTCATGCCGCCTGGCTTAGCGGGCGGCGCCACTGCGCCCTTGGGCGCAGAAGCTGACCCCTCGATGCCCTGCAGCGCGTCAGCGATGCCTTGCTTTGCTTCCTCGGCCGAGATCTTCGCCGCGCGAGCGGGAGCGGTCGACGGCTTGCCCTTCGTTCCGCTCTTTCCCCCCGCACCCGCCTTAGCTTGCGCAGCAGGGGCGTTCGCGGTGGGCGCTTTTTTCTCCGGCTTGGGGTAGACGCGGTCTTTCACCTCGGCCTCGATGCGTTTGGTGACTTCCTTGAGCCTGTTGCCGTGCACGGCCTTGGTGACCAGATCGAAGCCTTCGCCGCTGCGGTTGTGCATGAGGAAGAGCAGGTGCAGCAGGTCGGGCAGCGAGTCCTTCTTCACCATCTCGGCCAGGCCGTGAGATGCCCCTACGCTGCCGACGTCCAGGATTTTGCTGACGGCTGCTGCAGCGTCTGAGTCCAGGCTGTGGGCGGCCTGCCTGGCCAGCATGCGATGCACTTCGATGTTGAAGTGGCCCAAGCCAACGCGAGCGCCGTCGTCCATGCCTTCATTGGCCTGGATCAGTGCCCACGTTTCGGCGATGATCTGCGCCCGCACCTCGCGGTGGAACTTGGCATCCAGGCGGGCCTTCTCCTGGCTGGCCTTCTCGTCCAGCAGATCCTGCACGCCGGCGGGAGCGGCCTTCTTGTCGGCCTTGGCCTGCGCCTGGATCTCCTTCAGCAGGGTGTTGGCCACGTCATTGGGCAGGCAGGCCTCCAGCAGCCCCTTCTTGCTCGGGTGCTCCAGCATGGTGGGCTTGATGCCCTTTTCGTCCATGAGCTTGCCGATGAGTTTGCGCAGGGGTTCGCCGGTGGGGCTGTCTTCCTTGTTGTCCAGGCGTTTGTAGCCCTTGTAGCCGCCTTTGTAGTTGTTCACCTGCAGCTCGCGGGCCTCGCTGCCGGCAATGACGGTCTGGCCTTTGGCCTCGGCCTCTTTCACGAGCAGCTTGGCGGCGGCTTCTTCCTTCTTGTGGAAGCAGGGCGGGTCTGTGCACACGTCGGCACTCTTGACGTCGTGGAAGATGTCGGGGTTGGCGCCGGTGCGCTTGCTGCATTCTTTGCAGCTGCCGACGCCGGGCACCAGATCCACCACGGTGATCTTGAACCGGGCGTCTGACAGCTTGAGCATGTAGCTGTCTTGCGCGAGCTGCTGGGCGCGGCGGAAGCTCATGGGTTCGCGGTCGTAGCCTTGGCCGCGCAGAACTTCCTGCAGGAACTTGGCCTGTTGCTTGCCGTCTGGAATGCGGGCCGCCAGCATGGCCACGCTGGCTTCGATCTTGCCCTCGCGCAGGGCGGCGCGGCCTTCGGTGCCCAGGTCGAGCAGCTTGAGGCGGTTGTAGACGTAGGTGCGGCTCTTGCCGATTTTCTCGGCCACGTCTTCGGGCTTGAGTTCCTTGTTGTGATCCATCAGGCACTGGTAGCCTTCGGCTTCCTCCAGCTCGGACAGGTCGCGGCGCTGGAGGTTCTCGATGATCTGGATCTCCAGCACCTGGTCGTCGGTGAGGTCCTTGATCATCACGGGGTATTCGTCCACGCCGCCAATCTCGCAGGCGCGGTCGCGGCATTCGCCACAGACAATCTCGTGGGTGACGTTGCGGGGGGTATCAGGCACGCGCCAGGCGGGCAGGGGGCGCAGCAGCAAAGGCTGGTGCACGCCGCTGGCCTTGACGCTGACGGCCAGCTCCTGCAGGTAATCTGCGGGGAAGGTCTTGCGTGGGTTGGTGGTGCTGCGGACGGCGTTTGCCCGCTTGAACATTGCGAACTGGGTGCCAGCGGCCTGGGTGGGCGGGTTCTTGGTCATTGAGGCTGCTCCTGTGTGGTGGGGTTGTCCAGGCCAAGGTAGGTGCGCCATGGCACCTTCTTGTCTTTGACCAGGAAGCCCCATGTGCCGCGCTTACGGCCGGTGATGAAAAGCGTCCAGACGCCGCCGGGGCTCACCTCGCTGATGCGGTGGTATTGGCCGAAGAGCAGGCGGCCGGTGTAGCCGGCGTTGCGCTTGTAGATCTCGCGCAGGCGACGGTCCACAAGTCGGGTGGTCTCGGACGGCGGTGCATATTCGTCGAAGGGGCGCTCTTCGCGGTACCAGCCGCTCAGCACGATGGTGCGGGCGTTCCACGGGTGGTCGTGCAGGTCACGGTCCTGGTCGGCGCGGCAGATATGGTGGATACGCGCGCTAGGCAGCCACGGGATGCGGGCCGGCGTCTGTTCGTCATTGGCGTCGCGGCCGTAGGGGTTGAACAGCCACCAGCGGCCCATGTAAACGCTGCTGCCGTCTGCGCTGGTGATGTGGGTGTACGGGGTGCGCTGGGCACGGCGAATGATCCAGTCCACCAGGCGGGGGTGGCTGGCCAGGGTGCGGGCGATGATTTGCCAGAGGGTGCTCATGTTCAGGCGCTCCTCTGGCTGGGTGCAACGCTGCCGGGCACAACGCGATCGCGCGTGCGGTGCACGGCGTCTATATCCACCTCGGCCAGCAGGGGCGTGGTGCCGGACCACTGGCGCTTGGTGGTGGTGATGATGTCCAGCGCGGCGGACTGGGCGGCGCTGCAGGGGGCACCGATGGCGGGTTTGAAGTCAGTGTGGATGGCCACGCCGCCGGCGGGTGTGTCTGTGAGGGTGATGGTTACGGTTGGCATGGGGCTTCCTCTTGTGCTTCGGGGATGACGTGGATGTGGCTGGCGGTGGCGCCGAGGCGCACGCTCACCAGTGGGGCCTGCACGGTGACGCGCATGCCACGCTTGAGGCGGTGGGCTGCAGCGCGGGCCTGTTCGTGCGATGCGGCTGGGAATGGCTGCTCGACATGCATGGGGGTGTGCAGGGCGTTGTCGAGCTCGATGTCCATGCAGAGCACGGGCACGGTGTGGCCCTGGCCGTCCAGCACCTTGGTGCGGGCTTCGGCCTGGTGGAGCAGGGTGCCGGTGTATTCCATGACCGGCGTGCCCTGTGCAGACGTGTGCACGGCGCTCATGGCAGTGCAGCCAGCAAGGTGGCGCCCCATTCGCGCACGGCATCTGCCGCCTGGTGCGGGTTGCCCATGAGCCAGAGGCCGAAGCCCATGCCGAAGGCGATGCACACCACCAGCAGCATCCAGCAGGCGCAGAGCGCAAGGGCACCTTCGGCGCGGAAGAACTCGTCGCCCAGGTCGACGATGGGCATGTCGCTATGGGGGCGGGTGGTGTCCACCTGTGCGCCGCCATTGCGGGTGTGCAGGTGGGCTCGTACAGGGCAATCTGCGCCCCGGGTGCATTGGCCGAAGTCGTTGCAGCAGTTCATGGCTGTGCTCCTGCCAGTCGCACGGCGTAGGGTTTGAGACCGTGGCGGGGGTTGCACTGGATGGCGCCGCTGCCGAGCTCTTCCCACTCGGCATTGCCACAGATGGCGCGGGCCATGACGTTCAGGCGCTGGCGTTGCTGCTCACCGCGCTGGGCGTCTTCAAGATCCTGGGCGACGGCCACCTCGGTGCTGTGGTCGCTGATGGTGAAGGTGTCCAGGTGAAACGAACTGGCCAGGAGGAGGCCCAGCAGCACCGCGGCGAAGATGCTAAGTAGCAGGCTCAGCAGCGGGGTGTAGATGTTGCCGGCCTGGGCACGCTGGGGGCGGTGCATGTCGCGGGCACAGGGCCAGCCACGGCGGTGGATGTCTTCGGGCGCAATGCCAAAGTCCTCCAGGTCCCCGGGGTGCATGCTGGTAAGGTGCAGCGCGCCGGGGCAGGTGCCCAGGCTGGGGTGCCAGTCGTCAATGACGTGGCGGCACTTGAACTCGACCTGCAGGGCGGCTTTTTGCCGGGTCTTGCCCCAGCCCTGGGGGGCGCTGAGGATGATGGTGGGGGCGCTCATGCCGGCACCTCTGTGCGCAACATCAGGTCGGCGCTGCTCAGGCGGAGATTGCTGGGCTGTGTTTCATGCTCCACCAGGTAAACATCGAAGTGCGTGGTTTCCCGTGTGTAAGGAAGCCGCACACCGTGATGGCGGATGGCTTCCAGCTGCCCCGGGTCCACGCTGCGCGGCTCAAGTCGCTCGCTGAGGTTGATGGCCTTCACGCCATCTCCGGCAAGGCCTAAGATCAAGCGGCGCGCCAGCAGGCGCCTGCCGCTGCCCTGTGGCCCTACAACATGAATGAACGAGGAAGCCGATGACAAACGACGAGATGGAGACCCGCATCCTGCGCCTTGAGACGCGCCTTGCAGCGACTCAGGTGCTATTGCATACCTTTTTGCCAGCCACAGTCCCAGACCGACGTCATCAGATCCTGCGGCAGTTCGGGCAGTACTGCGCTGCCACGGAAGCTGATCTGAAGACGCAAGGCGTTCCTGAGGCTGACCGGCGGTGGCAGCTTGCAGAACTGGCGCAGATGTATTCGGCCTTGGACGGCGCGCTGAATTTGCTCCAGGAATGGGAAGCCAAGAAAAAAAGCGGCTGAGGTGCTTCATGCCGACACCTCGACCAGGTTGCCGAAGTCGTCGCAGACCATGTCGCCCAGGTTGCGTTCCCACTTGATGCCTGCGGCGTCGACCAGCTCCATGTAGCCAGCCCAGTGTGCGGGGGACCACCAGCCGGCCATGACGCGGCTGTTACGCCAACTCTCGGGTTCTTCGCGGCGGCGGTACAGGCGCACGTTGCCGCCCCGGCCGTCACGGATGTGGATGTCGTCACCCTCGATGTGGATACGCTTGGTGTCGGCATCCAGTGGGTGCAGGACGGTGATGCCGTCCTTGGCGCTTAAGTCTTCGAGCAGCTTGGACCGGGCTTCGGCCTCGATCTGCTGGATCAGCTTGGTAGCTGCAGGGCTGAGAGCTACCGGAGCGCTATGGCCCCGGGGCACGCCGCGCCTGGCGCGCGGTTGTGTGGATGTCTGCACTTTTCGCTCCTTGCCCGCCTTGGGGTGGCGGGTGGAGCGAATATTACTAAATGGTGATTTTCAAGTCAACACTATTTAGTAATTTATTTGTTTGAGGGTGTCAGCGGCTTATGGCGTCGCAGTTTCTCAGCTGCGGGATTCCTAGGAAGAAGCCGTCACCACGGCAAATGACGTGGACTCTGGAGCCGCGCTTGACCATGGTCACGGCTTCCATCACGGGGTAGCCCTTCATGGTGACGACCGCTGGGCCGGCGCCCTCCATGCCACTGATCACAAGAACCTTGGCGTCAAAGCGAGCCATGGCGGTGCCATATTGCCTGCCTGACCGGATCGACAGCACGATAGTGCCGCTTGCGTTCTTGCTGACCGACTCGACGGTGCCACTCACGAACAGGAACTTGTCCTTGAACTTTGAGTCGGCCACAACCTCATTGCTTTGGTACTCGCTGATCAGCTTGCCCGCGCTCACCTCGATGAGTTTGCCCGCCTTCAGATCGGCGCCAATCTTCTGAACAAACTCTTTGGTCTGTGGAGTGTCGTATTTGGGTTCGGCACTTGCCACGATCGCGCAGGTGACCGCCAGCACTAAAGCCAGAGCGCACTTGATTTTTCTATTCATTCGGTCTCCCTGTTTTCTTATTTCCCAACGAACCTCGCCCGGTTGTTTTTATACGATGCAAAACAAAAAACTTGGCCGCTGAATAGGTCAAGCTGCGTGAACCTTTGCGGATTTTGACGCGGGCACGGTGTGTTTTTCTTTGGTAGGTGGTTCGCGGCTTTTAATCTGCAGCAGAACATATTTTTCAATGTCCGCACGCTGGTCCTCATCCAGCAGCTCGTACTGCGCTGGCCGGATCTTCTTGAATGGCCAAGCCAAATAGGGCGCGGGGGATGGCTCACGGAGCTCAAGTGTTAGGGGGCCAGCCACCTCAGGCGTATCCAGGTAGTTGATCGGCATGCCTGCGCCCTTTTCGATGGCGCGCGCCTTCTTCTCCCCAAAAGATTTCTGACGAAGTAGGCCAGACAGCTCGCTCTGGCTTAGTTCATAGCCGTTGCGTGCGCAGCTAACCAGAAATTCGGATTGCAAGCCCTGGCAGTGGGCACTGATCCAAGCGCGCAGCTTTGTGCGGCGGGTGTCGGTGACGCTTTCGGTGTTGCCCGGCTGATTCATTGGTTTGATTCTCATAACCAATTACCGAAAAGTAAAACACCAAAAGGTATTGCAAGTGATATCACCAAATGGTAAAGTTGCTGCATGGACCAATTGCTTTCGTACTTAAACGGCCTGTCACAGGAAGACAGAGAGGCTTTTGCCCGTCGTTGCGGCTGCAGCGTGGGATATCTGCGCAAAGCGGTTTCAGTAAAACAGCGCCTGGGTGAGGGCCTGTGCTTGCGAATAGGTATCGAGTCCTCTGGAGCGGTCAAGCCAGAGAGCTTGCGCCCTGACGTGGATTGGGAATACATGCGAACGGCGCTCATCGGAGAAGGGGCCGTCAAGCTCAATTCAGCAGGGGAGGCCGCAAGTGCGTGAAATCCGCCCAACCAAAGTCAAAGCCGGATGGCTTGAGTCCATCCAGTCTGAGATGACGCGAATGCTCAGTGTTGCAAGCGGGACATCAGGGCCGACCAGTCCGGGCCCGCTGTCGAATCTCGAATTCCGGCAGCAACCTGCCGAGCGGCCATCTGGATCAGCTCGCGGTTCTTCGCTCCTTCTGGAACGTTTGCTGCGGTTTCCTCGAACGATGTGGCGAGTACTTCGCGACTCAATTCCGTTTTGTCGGCGATGACGTTGGAGAGATGCACGATGCAAAGCTGCATTCCGGCAAACAAACCGCCAATCACGTCGAATTCTTGTTTTGTCATGGGCGCCTCCTTGGGTGTGCTGGTTGGGGTGAGAGCCGCCAGTGTAGCCAAGTGGGGCGCCCGCCTTTTCCCCACCCGCCGCCACCAAAACTGGCGTGCCCGAACGGTTGAATGTCTCCCCCTGGTCGCGCGCGGGAAGGTGCGCGGTCATTGGTACGCCGGGGCGGCGGGTGCTTTTTGCTTTGTCCATGGCTGCAGTCTGCTGGCCATGACGCGATTTGTCTTTAACAACGAGGAGGCACACCTGTCATGAACGTCATTGATGCTACGACCGCTGTGGTCGACGACTATCCAGGTGGGGCGGCTTCGCTGGCCCCGAGGTTGGGCAAGGGCGCTTCAACGCTGAGTCATGAGGTGGCGGAGAAGCATGGCGCAAAGCTGGGCATTCGCACTGCTGCCCGCATCACCAAGCTGACGGGTGATACACGGATATTGCAGGCCTTCACCGAGGAGTGCGGCTACACGGGCATCTTCATTCCCCGCCTGGCGGACTCAGCGCCGGCGGACGGTGTGGAGTTCATGACCAAGATGATCAAGGAGCTGTCAGACGTGGCCACGTCTTTCGGCCAGGCCCTGGCCGACGGCAAGGTGACGCCGAACGAGCGCGATGGGTTCATGCGCGAAGCCAGTGAGCTGATGGCGGCAGTGCAGCGGACCTGCGAGTTTGTTGAGGTGGTGCACGCCAATTCCAAGCCGGCCGGCGAGGTGAAGGCATGAGGCCCGCAGGCGAGATCCGGCAGGCCATCCTCCAGGCCGCGGTGGATTTGATCGAGGAGATCCGCCAGTCGAGCAAGGAAGGCCGCAAAGGCCCCACGCTGGCTGAGATAGCCGCGCGGGCTGGGGTGGCCCGCAAGGATGCACGGATGTGCGTTGCAAATTGCAAGCGCGCCGGTGCGCTGCAGATTGTGGGTGAGTTCCGTGTGCCCAAGCGAAACCGGCCAGCAGCCGAATACGCGCCCGTGCAGCGGGGCGACTTGTTTGACACCATGCCGGCAGATTCTGGTGCAGCTGTCTTGGGCATGTTCATGCAGAGCTGGGCGAGGTAGCCGAGTTCATGACCAATGGACGTACCCCGGCCACAGATCGGGAATCCTGGCGCACGGTTCGACCGGTACCAGACGATGCACCTCAGCCTGCGTTTCGCCACTCGCACTACCAGCCGTCCGAACTGGCCGATAAATCGGTCTACATGCTCGATGGCGAACTGTTGGGTTATGTCGTGTGGTTCCGCAGCAGCTCAGGCGCGAAAAAAGCGCTGCCTCATACCTGGTGCGAGAGTACCCGTGATGGCACCTTCAAGTGGCATTGGCGACAGTTTGATGAACCACGCCCGTTGTTCCTGGCCACGCGCGAGTTGCCAGGGCCGTGTACTGTGGTGTTGGTGGATGATGAGCCTACGGCAGGCGTTCTGCAGCAGGCGCTTGACGAAGCGGCCGATGGGGTCTACAGCGTAGTCACCTGGCCGGGCGGTGGCAAGGCGTGGCGCAAGGCGGACTGGTCCTGGCTGAAGGGGTGCGCCGTTCTGCTGTGGCCCAGCAGTGACGCGGAACATGCACCGCTGAATCGTACCGAGCGTGCGGCCATGGGGGATGACATGGCCCGCGCCATCCTGCAGCACGAAAAGCCTCTGCTGCCACTGCGTCGTCAACCCAGCTATCTTGTCATGCGCGCCTTGGGCGAGCACCTGCGTTCCCAGCAGGCCTGCAATGTGGCTATGCTGCAGATTCCCGAGCCTGGTGCGGTGAAGCATGGCTGGAACGCGAGTGACGCCATTCTTTACGATCAGTGGCCCGGCGTTCGCCTGCTCAATTTCTTGGCCAGCGCGCAGCCCTTGCTGGATGCCGCTGAAGCCGGATCTACCCCAACAATTGCTGCCGCGGGGGATGGTGGTGGTCGTGGCGCGCTAAAGGCCGAGGCCAGGCGATGGCAGGACTGCCTGCTGCTCACCGAGAAGGGCCTCGTCAAGGCCGTGCGTGAGAACATCGTCATCGCCATGGACGGTCTGCCGTCTGATGGCATTGAGGGGGTGGAAGAGGCGAAGGGCCTGGTGCGCTTCAATGAATTCACCAATAACGTCGAGAAGACCCGCGCCACCCCATGGGGTACGCCGGCCGGCGTGTGGGAGGAGCACGACGAGCTGTTGATGGGTGAGTGGCTGGTGCGCACGCAGTACCTGCCCAGCATGCCGCGCACCGCATTGGAAGAGGCGGTGCTGATGATTTCGCGCCGTAATGCCTACCACCCTGTGCGCGAGCGCATGCTGGCTTTGCGTGGCCGCTGGGATGGTAAGCGCCGTTTGCCGATCTGGCTGCAACGCTCCTGCCTGGCTGAGGACTCGCTAAGCCCGGACGATGAGAATCTGCGTCAGTACCTGGCCCGGGCGGGAACATGGTTCATCCGCGCGATGGTGGCGCGTGTGCTGCCCTTAGAGAAACGCAGCGGCCGCACATACCGGGGCCCTGGAACCAAGTTCGATTACATGCTCGTCCTGGAGGGGACCCAGGGAGCGGGCAAGTCGAGCATCGCCGGCCTCTTGGGCGGTGAACATTTTGCAGATACCGGGTTGACGCTGGGCGACAAGGATAGCTACCAGAACATCCAAGGGGTGCTGGTATATGAGTGGGGCGAGTTGGATGGCCTGGCGCGCGCGGATCTGACGCGCGTCAAAAGTTTCATCTCCAGCTCTAAAGACCGGTTCCGCGCCAGCTTTGACCGCCGGCCGAAGGACTACCCGCGCCAAGTCGTTTTTGTCGGCACCACGAACGAGCGCCACTACCTCAGTGATCCGACGGGCAATCGTCGATTCTGGCCTGTGGCCTGCACCCGTGATCTGGATCTGGACTGGCTGAGCGAAAACCTGGACCAGATGCTGGCCGAAGCTCTGAACGACCTGGACCGAGATGCTCGCTTCTGGCCCACGCGCGAGGAGCAGCGCCTCCTGTTTGACCCTCAGCAACAGGTGCGGGTGCTACAGAACCCGCTGGAAAGCAATATCCGCCGTTACCTGTATGACCAGGATCAAAAGGTCGGCCAGTTCGGGGTGAACGGCGCGCTGCTGGAACGCGTCACGCTCATCGAGCTGCTCACAGCCATCGGCTACACCGTGGATAAGCAAACCCCGGTGCTGGCCAAACAGGTGGCGGCCGTCATGCATTCCCTGGGCTGGGAACTCAAGCGTTCCAGCAAAGCCAAGGGCGGCGATGACCAGGCTCGCCCGTACTACTACCACCGGCCCAAGGACGCGCTCGATTCGGGCGCGCCGCAGGCTACATCTTCTTCGCCCACAACGCAGGGCGATCAGCCGGAGAGGCCCGACGATGCTCCCCCATTTTGACCAGCGAGGGTGCGCGCAAGCCGTGCGTGGCACCGAAAAGGTCAGGGCGGCTTGCTCGGTGACGCCCATGTAGCGCCGTATCGACCGAGACCGGGCGCGCCCGGATGTCCACGTGTCCACGTGCCTGCAGTGATTTCTCAAAGCGGCGATTGGCTGTTAGAGCGGTCCATGGCGGAGCTTTGCCTCCGCGGCAGCGTGGTCCAAGCGTCCAAACGTTTGCACAGCTATGCAGACAGGCGCAGCGTGGGTGGCAGCGGGCGCGCGCGGGGTGGTGTGAATTTTGGCTTTTCAATGAAAGGACGTGGACAGATGGACAACAAGGCAAAAAACAACTGGTCTTGGCTTCCTTCGGCCATGCCAAATGTTGCGGGAATGATGAAGGAAAAGCGCGCGCTCTACGGTGATGCTCACATTGACGAGTGCTGGCGGCGCGGTGTGGTGCTCGGCGAGCCGGGATGGTTCTTTGCCCGTGAGGGCCCATTGGCAGTGGGCACACCGCCGCCTGGTAAGAATGGCAGCAGCATGTTCGAGCAGATCGCGTTCGTATCTCCCGCGCTTTTACTGATCGCGGCGCGGCCTGGTTTTGTGGAAGAGGTGGTGGATGGAGTAGTCCAGCTGGTGCCTGTGGTGGAGGAGGGCGGCGATGGCACGCATTGACTGGATCCAGTACCGGCTCAAAAACTGGGCGCTGTGGAAGGTGAGCGGCAGCAGCGGTGGCTTGGGCTTCTCGCGCCAGGCGGCTTTCCTCGCCATGCATGTGGACTGCAATCGGGACAGCCCGCTTCCGATCGACGACATCGACGCGGAGAAGATGGACCGAGCTGTGGAGTCGCTCAAGCTCGGCAAGGGCCACCTGTACAAGACCCTGCAGCTGCACTACATCAAGGGCATGAGTATCAGGGGCGTTGCGCAAGAGATGGCCCGCGCGGTATCCACCATCCACGCCCACCTGGACCAGGCAGACCACGCCCTGCAGGCCTGGTTCAATGCCCAGGCAGAGGCGCGTGATCGCAAGAACGAGCGGCCGGTGTTGAAGGCAAGGCCTGGTACGCGCCCGCAGCGTGTGCGCGAGTAGTTGCAGGGGTTTTACTACATAGAGGTTTTAGGTACATTTCAGGCAGGCTGTTTATTGGTGTCACCGCACTGATCTAACAACTCCCAAGCCCCTGCAGGCCGCTACTTGCAGGGGCTTTCCTCATACACAACCCAGCCGAGTGGCGCCCATGGGTTCTGTGACTAAAGCGCCGAGGGGTTCGCTCCTCGGCGCTGATGTCTTAGTACCAGCAAGCGTCGATGTTCTGTTGCGAAATGCCCAGACCATCCCCTCGACGGGGAAGCCTCCATGCCCATATCCGCACCACGCCCCTGCATCTACCCAGGCTGCAGCGCCCTGGTACGTGACGGCTCAGGCCGATGCGAGAAGCACCCGCGCCCTAGTTGGTCGAAGCAGCCGAATGCCCCGAAGCGCGTAACTGGACGGCGTTTGCAGGCGATGCGCGAGTCGCTGTTCAACAGAGATCCGCTATGTGCGGAGTGCAGGCGACACGGTCGTGTGCGACTTGCCACTCAGCGAGATCACAAGGTGCCATTGGCTGAAGGTGGAACTGACGACTCAACCAATGAACAAGGGTTGTGTGACGACTGTCACAAAGAGAAGACCTTAGCGGAAGCCTTGCGTGGTCGCATAAGAGCAGCAGGGTAGGGGGGATGCAATCTCTGGCCGCCCTTGAGCGGAAACCGACCGCTTAGTCAAATTTTTTCATGCGGGAGTATTGGGGAGGGGGGTACCCCTCAGTCTCAGTATCGGGCTGGTGCACACGTCTGCACCTCTGTTTTGGAGATTCTTATGGGGCAGCGAGGTCCGAAGCCGTTGCCGAGCAACGTGCATATGCTGCGCGGCAATGCAAGCAAGAAAGCGCTAGGTTCCCTGGTTGACGAGTTCCGCCCGGAGGTCGAGATCCCGGGATTTCCGTCATGGATATGGCCGGAGGCCAAGAAGGAATGGAAGCGGATATCGGTCGAGCTGGAACGCTATGGCCTGGTCTCGAAGCTCGATCGCGCTGCGCTGGTTCTGTACTGCCAGGCCTGGGCCAAGATGGTGTGGGCCGAGCAGATGCTCACGCGAGCTATGCAGGCTGCCGAGAGGGCAAGGAAAGAGGCTGAGGCCGCTGGCCAGGAATACACCGGCGGCGACGGCCTGATGGTCAAGACGGCTGGTGGAAACTTCACTTATTCACATCACTGGGTGGTCGGCAAACATGCCGCTGCCGAGGTCAAGCGCTACCTGGATCTCTTCGGGCTGTCGCCATCGTCCCGCACGCGGGTGACCACCAGTGACAACCGACAAGGAAGCCTGTTTGAGGAAGGCTCACAGGACGAATGGAACGCGCTGTAGAACCCTCCAGCTTCGGCGACATCGCCACGGCATATGCCGAGGATGTCGTGGCCGGGAAGATCGTAGCCTGCAAGTGGCACCGCCTGGCATGCCAGCGTCACCTAAAAGATCTTGATCGCTCGCGCAACGGCGCGATGCCGTATGTGTGGAATCCCGAGCTGAAGGACAGCAAGGGAAAGCCGTACCACCCAGCTGAGCGGATCTGCAAGTTCGCCGAGCTGATGCCGCACATTAAGGGTGACTGGGCGGCGAAGGGCCAGCTGATTAAGCTGGAGCGGTGGCAGATCTTCATCCTGGCAAGCATCTTCGGCTGGGTGCACAAGGACAGCGGCAAGCGGCGCTTCCGCGTTGCCGATGTGATCGTGCCGCGCAAGAATGCGAAGTCCACGCTCGCGGCCGTGATTGGCCTCTACATGCTGGCGGTCGATGGAGAGTTTGGTGCAGAGGTGTACTCTGGCGCGACCTCAGAAAAGCAGGCGATGGAGGTGTTCAAGCCTGCATTGTTGATGACCCGCAGCACGCCTCGGTATAGGCAGTCCTACGGTGTTACAGCCAATGCCTCAAATCTGTCGGTTGCCGAAAACAACTCGAAGTTTGAGCCGGTGATCGGTAAGCCCGGCGACGGTGCATCGCCCAGCTGCGCGATCGTGGATGAATACCACGAGCACAAAACATCCGAACTCTTCGACACGATGAAGACCGGGATGATGGCCCGCAAGCAGGCGCTCCTTTTGGTGATTACTACGGCCGGCGCGGACATCTCCGGTCCGTGCTACCTGCACCAGGTCGAGCTGCAGAAGATTCTGGAAGGCGTAATCGAGAACGACCAGCGCTTCGGCATCATCTTCACCGTCGATGAGGACGATGACTGGACGACCGAGGCGGCGCTGATCAAGGCGAACCCGAACTTCGGCGTATCGATCGAGCGCGATGTGATTCTGGGTGACTTGCGCGATGCCATAGCAGACCCGCGCAAGCAGAACATCTTCAAGACCAAGCACCTGAATATCTGGGTGGCGGCAGCGTCACCGTGGTTGAACCTGTTCAACCTGCAGAAGGCCGGCGACAGCAGCATCACTCTGGAGACTCAGCCGTGGGACGGAAGCGTGATCGGCCTGGACCTAGCCAGCAAACAGGACATTGCCAGCGTCGTGGTCCTGTGCTGGGCAGACGAGGAGGAAAAGCGCTACTACACAGCTATCTCGCGCAACTATGTGCCAGAGGCTGCGCTTGAGAAGCCAGAAAACGCGCACTATCAGGCGTGGGTGAATTCGGGGCACCTGATCGCTACGCCCGGCAACATGATCTCACTGTCTCAGATCGAAGAAGACGTGGTGGAAATTACGCGCCAGATCAGTGTGCGCGAGGTTGCCAAAGACCCATGGGGTGGTCACCAGATGGGCGCCAACCTGGAAGAAGAAGGCATCACTGTGGTGGACATTCCCCAGCAGGTGCGCTACCTGAGTGACCCCATGAAGGAAATTGCCGCCCTAGTTGATTCAGGGCGTTTCCATCACGATGGCAACCCGGCCTATGTCTGGATGCTCAGCAACGTCGAGGTCAAGGAAGACCGGAACGAAAACGTATTTCCTCGCAAGGCCAGAGCCAGCAACAAGATCGACGCTGCAATTGCCACGATCGTGGCAATGAACAGGGCCTTGGCCGCAGACGGGCCGCAAGAGAAATCCTTCTGGGAAACATCATGAAAATCACCGACCTTTTTGTGCGAACCGGCAATGCGATCGCCGCGCAAGCGCCAGACGCCCTGATGGTCGCAGGCGCAGGTGCCGTGTCCTACGGCGTGTACCTGGTCAGCGTGCCGGCTGGCTACATCGTGGCGGGTGCATTCCTGCTGGTCGGTGGCTGGCTGCTGGCCCAAGGGAGCCGCTGATGGGGGCCTTTGCGCGCGCCGTTGTTGAGCGCAAGAGCGCCGGTTCTGCCGATGGATACCCAGCCATTCTGTCGGCCATCCTTAACGGCGGCCGTCGCTCCAAGGCGGGCGCGACTGTGAACCGCGAGACAGCCTTCCGGGTGTCGGCGTTCCTGGGCTGCATCCGTGTTATCAGCGAGGGCATCGCGCAGGTGCCCTTCAAGCTGCTGCGCGAGATGCCGTCGGATGTCTCCCGATACCCGAAGATCATCCAGGCGAAAAGCGATCCACGCTATGACCTGCTGTACCGCAAGCCCAACGGCTGGCAGAGCAGCTTCGAGTTTCGGGAGACCATGGCGATCCACGCCGCAATGGGCAACGCCTACGCGTTCAAGAACGTGGTTTCCATCAGGGGTGAATCACGCATCGCGGAGTTGATCCCGATTGATTCCGCCCGCGTCACGCCGACACAGCATCAGGACTGGAGCATCACCTACAAGGTGCGCAGTGACTCCGGCGCTACGCAGGAATTCCCGCAGGAGGCCATCTGGCACGTGCGTGGACCTAGTCTGAACGGCTTCATGGGCATGGACATGCTCAACCTGGCGCGCGAGGCGCTGGGCCTGGCTATCGCCACCGAAGAGTCGCATGCCAAGCTGCATGCCAATGGCGTGCAGCCCTCAGGCATCTATTCGATCGAGGGGACGCTCGACGCCGACAAGTACCAGAAACTCAAGGAATGGATCGAGAGGGAGCAGGTCGCTGCCGACAGCAAGGGCAGCGTCATGATCCTCGACCGCAATGCGAAGTTCATCTCGCAGGTCATGAGCGGCGTCGACGCGCAGCACCTGGAAACCCGCCGCGAGCAGCTTCGCGAGGTGTGCCGATTCATGCGCGTCATGCCCATCATGCTGGGCGACGCCGACAAGACCGCCACCTACGCGAGTGCCGAGCAGATGTTCCTGGCGCACGTCATCCACACACTGATGCCCTGGTACGAGCGCATCCAGCAAAGTGCCGACGTGAACTTGTTGACCGACGCGGAGCGAGCCGATGGGTTCTACACCAAGCTGGTCGAAGCGGGCCTGTTGCGCGGTGCCATGAACGATACCGCCAACTTCCTCGACCGTCTCACTCGTGGCGGGACCATGGTACGCAATGAGGCGCGAGCAAAGCTGGATCTCGACCCGCTGCCCGGTCTAGACGATCCGCTCACCCCTACCAACATGACCACCGACCCGACCGGCGCCCCCGCCGGCGCAAGCACTGGAGCCTGACCATGAACACCATTGAGCACAAGCGGGTCAACTTGATCGACCTGGTGATCGAGAAAAAAGACGGTGCACCCGAAGGCGAGATGCGCTTCAAGGGCTACGGCGCTGTCTTCGGCAACATCGACAGCTACGGTGACGTGATCGAGGAGGGCGCTTTCAGTAAGACGCTGAAGGAAGCCCGTAAGACCGGCACCTACCCCGCCATGCTGTTGCAGCACGGCGGCTGGGGAATGAGCGCGCAGGACCTGATGCCGGTTGGTGTCTGGGACACGCTGGAAGAAGACCAGAAGGGCCTGGCCAGCGAAGGTGTTCTGGCACCCATTCAGCGCGGCGTCGAAGCCTATACCCTAATGAAGATGAAACCGCGGCCGGCCATCACCGGCCTGTCCATCGGCTACATCCCCCGCAAGTTCTCCATGGGCACCAAGCCCGATGAGCCGCGCCGCAAGCTGCATGAGGTGGAGCTGGTCGAGATCAGCCTCGTCACTTTTCCAGCCAACGGCAAGGCCCGTATCTCAAGCGTGAAGTCTGGCATGGACTTCACCGAACGCGAATTCGAGCAGCTCATGCAGGACGCTGGGTTGTCACGAAAGGAAGCCCGCATCGTCATCAGCCAAGGCTTCCGGCACCTCAAGGCCATGCAGGACGCTGGCAGTGCGGAGCTTGACGACATTGTTGCCGCCATCAAGCACAACACCGAACTACTTCAACGAACCTGAAAAGGAACCATCATGCAATTCTCTCGTAAAAATCTGACGTTGGCCTTCCTGGCCATCGTCGCCGTCATGGCTGTCGCTGCACTGCTCGGCCATCCCGTGGTCCCGCCAGAAGCCCTCGCAGGCTTGGGCATGCTGCCCATGGCCATGAGCGGCGAAATCGATGCGAAGGAGATCAAGGCCGCGCTGGACAAGCAGGCCGAGGTCTGGGGCGAATTCACTCGCAAGAATAACGAGCTGCTCGCTGCCAAGGCCGAGGGCAAGGCTGTCGCCGATCTGCAGGCAACCGTGGAAAAACTGAATGGCGAGCTGACCAAACTCGGCACCGACCTGGTCGACATCGCTAAAAAGTCCAACCGCCCGGCCATCAAGGACGCCAATGGCAACGACCTGACGGAAGAGCAGATCGCCTACAAGCAAGCCTTCGGCAACTTCATCCGCAAGGGCGGCAGCGAATCTGCTCTGGCGGGCTTGGCTCGCAAGGCTTACAACAGCGGCTCGATCCCCGATGGCGCAGTGCTCGTGCTGCCCGAGATGGACAGCGAAATCATCCGTGTGGTCGGTGTCGTCTCCGCCATCGGTCGCTTGGCCACCATCAAGACGATCGGCTCCGATACGTACAAGAAGTCGGCCAAGAAATCCGGCATGACGGCGCGCCGCGTGGGCCCTGGTGCCAACGGCGGCGAGACCCCCGCTCCGCAGTTTGCTGAGCTGGAATTCACCGCCCACACGGCCGAAGCCGAGCCGTGGGTCTTCAACGAGACGCTCGAAGACGCCGTCATCAATGTGGAGATGGATCTGGCCGACGAAGCTGCCATTGCTTTCTCTGAGCTGGCAGGCGTTGAGTTTGCCCGCGGCACGGGTGTTGGCGAAGCCCGAGGCATTACCGCCTACGATACCGTTGCCAACAGCAGCTACAGCTGGGGCAAGATCGGTTTTATCAAGTCTGGCGCCAGCGCAGATTTCGCTGCTACCAATCCGGGTGATGCAATCATCGACCTGCAGCACTCGCTCAAGTCGCAGTACCGCCCCGGCGCCGCATTTGTCATGGGCGATGCCACGCTGTCCAAAGTGCGCCAAATGAAGGACGGCACCGGCAACTTCTACCTGTGGCAGCCGGACCCGCTTGCCGGATTCGGTGGCCGCCTTCTGGGTAGCCCGGTGGAAATCGACGACAACATGCCGACGATCGCTGCGAGCAGCTTCTCCATTGCCTACGGCGACTTCAAGCAGGGCTATGTGGTGGTCAACCGCAGCGGCACCGTGTTGATCCGCGACAACCTCACGGCTAAGGGTAAGACGAAGTTCAACTTCCGCCGTCGTTTCGGTGGCGGTGTGCAGAACTTCGAGGCCATCAAGCTGATGAAGTTCATCAACTGATCAGCCTGAAGCCTTGACACCCTGACGCCGCCGGCCTCCACCGGCGGCGTTTTGCTTCCAAGACCCCATCAACCCGAATTCAAGGATACCGCCATGAAAGACCTCATGAACAAGATCCACGTCATGCGTGCGATCTCTCCCGCCAGCGTGGCCGACAACACCGCACAGGTCAGCCAGATCATCGATCGCCAGGGCTTCGAGTCGCTGACCTTCGCCATTGCCACCGGCTCCCTGGCTGATGCCGACGCCACCTTTGCCGTCCTGGTGGAGCATGGTGACGCCGCCAATCTGAGCGATGCCGCCGCCGTGGACGATGCTGACCTGCTGGGCACCGAAGCCCTGGCCAGCTTCGCCTTCGGTGACGACGACGAGACCCGCAAGATCGGCTATATCGGCAACAAGCGCTACACGCGCTTGACCATCACGCCGGGCGCAAATGCCAGCGCGGCTCTGGTAGCTGCTGTGGCCATCCTGGGCCATCCGCAGATCGTGCCTACGCCCAACCCGCCGGTCTGATCTCGCAGGCCTGTTTCGTGAAAAGCCCTCCCGCCCCAAAGCGCGAGGGCTTTTTGCCAAGCAACCGGACACCTCACCATGCCCACCATCAAGATCACCGACACGCCGACCGACAGCGAGTGCGTGACCCTGGCTGAGGCCAAGGCGCATCTGCGCGTTGACGTGTCGGATGACGACGCCCTGATCGGCGCACTTATCAGTGCAGCCCGGCAAGAGGCAGAGCACCACATGCTGCGCACTCTGGTGGAAACGGTCTGGGAGCTCCAGCTCGACGCCTTCCCGGCCGGCGAGTGCATACGTTTGCACAACCCGCCGCTGTTGTCCGTCACGCACGTGAAGTACTACGCCGACGGCGTGCTGCAGACGCTCGACGCCTCGGCCTATGTGCTGGACTCTGCCAGCGAACCCGCGCGCCTAGTGCTGGCCAGCGGCCATAGCTGGCCAGGCACCGACAGCAGACCCGGCGCCGTGCAGGTTCGCTACGTGGCCGGCCTGGCGAAGGCGGACAAGGCCAAGGTGCCCGAAGTCATCAAGGCCTGGATCAAGTTGCGCGTCGGCACGCTTTACACCCACCGCGAGCAGCTCGCAACCGGTGTGAGCGTGGCCGAGATCCCGTTCGTCAACCACCTGTTGGACCCGTACCGGGTCTGGGGTCTCTGACCATGAACGTCACACTACCGCATACCGGCGAGCTCAACCGCCGCGTGCAGATCCGGCTGCAGACCGATGCAGCTAACGCTGGCTTCGGGCTCACCGCCTCATACAGCACCGGCATTGCCCGCTGGGCAAAGAAGGAGCCGGTGCGCAGTCTGGAGCTGCGGGCCGGCGTCAACACCGGCGAGCTGCCGACCGACCTCTTCTGGTTCCGCTGGGGCACCGGCACCAAGCCGGAAGACTTCACCACCAGCCACGTGCTGGAGCTCGACGGCAAGCGCTACCGCGTGCTGGACTCGATCGACGTAGGCGACCTGCGGCAATTCACCCGTGTCTCTGCCAAGTACCTGGGAGCGGTGTGATGGACAAGCAGACATCGACAGGCGCCGTCGGCGGCCTGCTGCTCGAAGTCGGCCTGGAGTTTCACAAGACCATCGACTACGACCGCAGCAAGATGCGGCGGGCGCTGCGCTCTGGCGCTGCGGTGGTCACCAAAGAATCGCGCCGTCTGGTTTCGCGCCGCGCCGTCTCGGCGCCTGGCGAGTACCCGGGCATGCAGAGCGGCCGGATGCGGCGTGCCATTGGCACCGTTTCGCGCGGACGCAAAGGCGGGTGGATCAAGGTCAGCGTGCGCACCATCAAGGGCAGCGACTTTTACCCCGCCTTCCTCCACCACGGCAGCCCCAAGACGGGCTTGGCGCCGCGAGCCAACTTCGTGGCCGATGCACTGGCCAATAAACGCGACGGCATACGCAGCGAGATCCGCGCAGAGCTTGCCGATTCACTTGTACCGAGGTAGCCATGCAGCTCGAACCCATCATCCAGGCGCTGCGTGCCCGGTGCACGGACTTTTCCCAGAGGGTTGTCGGTGCCGCCGAGTTCAAGATGCTGGAAGAGTCCACCAACCTGGCTGTGCCCAGCGCCTTTGTCATCCCGCTGGACGACAACCCCGAAGACAACACCAGCGCCAACAGCATTCGCCAGTCGCTCACGGACAGCTTTGCCGTCATCGTGGCCATCAGTAACACGGCAGACGAAAAAGGGCAGGGCGCCACCGCCACGGTGCACTCCCTGCGCATCGCCCTCTGGGCCGCGCTGCTGGGCTGGCAACCGGGCGCCGACTACGACGGCATCACCTACCAGGGTGGCCAGCTGCTGCGCATCACCCGTGCGCGGCTCTGGTACCAGTTCGAGTTCGGTGCCGCCATGGAGATCGGCCCCTCCGACGGCTACCAGGCAACGGCGCTGGCCAGCCTGCCGCATTTTGATGGCGCCACCGTGCAGCTGGACGCCGCCGATCCGCGAGACCCCAACACCCCAGGCACCGGGCCGGACGGCCGCATCGAGGCCAAGTTCACCGTGCCGCGTACCGGCAATTTTGAGTAACCAGGAGTTCCCACCATGTTCATCAAACCCACCGAAGGCCGAAGCGTCGTAGATCCGGCCCGTGGCGACACCCTGCCGCCCGAAGGGCGCGAGGTCGAGCCCACCCAGTACTGGCAGCGCCGCCTCAACGATGGCGACGTGGTCGAGTCCACCCCCGTCACCCAAAAAGCGGCAGACGCCGCCCCCACCAGCAAACCCCAAGGCAAAAAGGAGTAAGCCGCCATGCGCAACCTCTTCATCGCACCCGTCGGCCTGGCTACGCTCCATGCCTTCATGATCCGCCACCGCTGGCAGATCCTCTTCACCGTTGCCGTGCTGCTGGCAGCGGTGCTGGGCACCCTGTACCACCCCGGTGCCGGCGTGGCCGTCATGGCCGTGGGCGCCATTTCGTTCAGCAACATCCCCACCGGCGTGCGCGTTCCGCTGTTCTATGCCGAGATGGACAACAGCCAGGCCGGCTACTTCACCCAGAACAAGCGCGCCTTGCTGGTTGGCCAGATGCTCAGCACGGGCACGGCCGCTGTCAACACGCCCATGCTGGTGAGCACCACCGACCAGGCCAAGGCACTCTTCGGCGTCGGCTCCATGCTGGCCCGCATGCACGCCAAGTACCGTGCGCAAGACTCGTTTGGCGAGGTCTGGTGCATTGCCGTGGCTGACGCCGGCGCCGGTGTTCAAGCCACCGGCACCATCATCGTGGCCGGCCCAGCCTCTGCTGCCGGCACCATCGGCCTGTACATCGCCGGGCAGCGGGTCCTGGTGCCGGTGGCTGCGGCCGACGCATCCACGGCCATTGCCACCGCCATCAATGCGGCCATCAATGCCGCCACGGATCTGCCCGTCACCAGTACCGTGCTGGCCAGCACCGTCACGCTCACCTGCCGCTGGAAAGGCACCACGGGCAACGACATCACCGTGCAAGACAGCTTCCGCGGCCAGGCAGGCGGCGAAGTGCTGCCGGCCGGCGTGGCGCTCACCTATTCGGGCAGCGGCTTCCTGGCCAGCGGGGCCACAAACCCCACGCTGACGGGTACCGTCATCACCGCCATGGGGGATGAGGAGTACGACTACGTCATCCACCCCTACACCGACAGCACCAGTCTGGACGCCTTTCAGACCGAGATGAACGACACCGTGGGCCGCTGGTCCTGGAGCCGCCAGGTCTATGGCCACTGCTACACCGCTCTGCGTGGCACGCTCAGTGCGCTCACCACGGCCGGCGCCCTGCGCAATGACCCGCACCACACCATTGCTGGCATCGACGCAGATTGCCCCAACCCCAGCTGGGAATATGCAGCCGCCTACGGTGGCGCCAATGCCTTGGGCCTCAACGCCGACACCGCACGCCCCACCCAGACCCTGCCGCTCACCGACATCCTGGCGCCGCGTGCCGGCAAGCGCTTCCTGCTCACCGAGCGCCAGAGCCTGCTCAACTACGGCATTGCCACCAGCTTCGTCTCTGGCGGCGTGCTGCGGGTGGAGCGCGCCATCACCACATACCAGAAGAACGCCTTCAACCAGGCAGACCCCAGCTACCTGGACAGCGAGACTCTGCACACCCTGACGGAAGTCACCCGCCGCCTGCGCAGCCGCATCACCCAGAAGTACCCGCGCCACAAGCTGGCCAACGACGGTACCCGCTTCGGTGCCGGCCAGGCCATCGTCACGCCCAGCGTCATCCGCGGCGAACTGCTGGCCGAGTACGCAGACATGGAGCAGCTGGGCCTGGTGGAGAACGCTGAGCTGTTCGCTAAGTACCTGATCGTCGAGCGCGACGGTACCAACCCCAGCCGCCTCAACGTCCTGTTGCCGCCCGACCTGGTCAACCAGCTGCGCATCTTCGCGGTGCTCAACCAGTTCCGCCTGCAGTACCCGGCCACCGCCTGAGCGGCCTGGCGTCCACAAACACCACAGGAGTAAATCATGGCAAAACGTGTTGCAGGCATCTGCTACATCAAGGTCGACGGCGAGCAGCTCGAAGTGCAGGGCGGGGTGGAGTGCCCCATCCTGGCCGTCAAGCGCGAAACCGTCATGAGCGTGGCCGGTCCCGCCGGCCTCAAGGAAACCTCGCTGCGGCCCTACGTCAAGGTCAACACCATCTTTGTTGAAGGCTTCCCCCTGGAGAAGCTGAGCAACGGCACCGACATGACCGTCACCGCAGAGTTTCCCAACGGCAAGGTCTACACCCTCAGTGGGGCCTTCCTTGAGGGTGAGCCCGCTGCCAAGGCTGAAGACGGCACCATCGAGCTGGAGTTCGGTGGCAAGAAAGGCATCTGGCAATGAGCGGCACCACCATCAAGCTCAGCAAGCCCATCAAAGCGCACGGCGAAGAGGTAAGCGAGATCACCCTGCGTGACCCCAGCACCAAAGACATGATCGAGCTGGGCCTGCCCACGCTCATCGTCATTGGAAGTGATGGCAAAAGCACCGGCGTGGAAGTACGCCAGGCAGTGGTGGCCCGCTACATCATGAAGCTCGCCGCCATCCCACTGGGTGCGGTCGAGTCCATGAGCATGTATGACTTTTCGGTCTGCACGGCCGCAGTCATGGGTTTTTTCGGTCAGGGCGCTGGCGAGGAAGAGACGCCGGCGAGCTGACCGACCGCGTCTTCGAAGTCGCCCAGTTCTGGCAGGTCAGCCCGGCTGAAGTGCTGCGCCTCTCGCTGGCTGACTTCGAGCTCTGGGAAAGCCAGGCAGTCCGCCTTACCAACAAGTACAACCCCCAGGAGTGAATCATGGCCAATGACAACTGGCAGCTCAAGGCCATCTTGAGCGCGGTGGACAAGATGACCCCCGTCCTCAAGAACGTCAGCACCGCGGCCAGGAGCACCCGCAAGTACCTGGCAGACGTTGGCTCCAGCTCCATGAAGCTGGCGCAGCAGGTTGGCGTGCCCCTGGGCCTGCTCAGCGGCGCCGCTGGCGCTCTGAGCGTGGCTGGGCTCAAGAAAGTCGTCACCGACTTCACGGACGAGACGAGCCGCATCTCGGACAAGTCCAAGGCGCTGAGCATGACCACGGACGATTTTCAGCGTCTGGGCTTCATGGCCAAGATGTCCGGCACCGACATCGAGGCTATGGGCGGCTCGCTGAGCATCCTTAACAAGCGCATCGCCGAGGCCGCCGCCGGCAAGAACAAGGAACTGGCTGGCCTGCTCAGCCGTGCCGGCATCTCCATGCGCGGCGCCAACGGCCAGCTGCGCAGTGGCGTGGATCTGTTGCCCGAGGTGGCTGACCTGTTCCAGAAAAACGGCAATGCAGCCGTGCAGGCCCGTATGGGTAACGCCCTCTATGGCAAGAGCTGGCAGACCATGGCGCCATTGCTCAGCGAAGGCAGTGATGGCATCAAGGAGCTGAATGATCGTTACCGAGCGCTGGGTCTCGGCATTGAAAACAGTGCAATCAAGGCGGGTGACGCATTCGGAGACAAGCTGGACGAGAACCGTGCAGTCATCAACTCCTATGCCTACACCATCGGCGCCAAGCTCATCCCGGTGCTTGGCCCGATGCTGGAGAAGTTCACGATGTGGGCGGTTGAAAACCGCGAGCTGATTGCGACCAACGTCTCGAAGTACCTGGCCGAAATCGCCGAGAGCCTAGCCACAGTAGATTGGTCAGCGATGATCAAAGGCGTCAGTGATCTGGTCAAGGATGTAAAAGAGTTCGTGAACTGGATTGGTGGCGCGAAGAATGCGCTCATCGCCCTGGTGCTGGTGATGAACGCGCAGGCCATAGTTGCAGCCATATCCTTGGCCGGCTCTATTGGACGGCTAGGTATTCATCTCACAGCCTTGGCGCTCAAAGCGTTGGCACCTGTCGCACCGCTGCAAACCATGACTGTCGGTATGAAGGGTGCCGAGCTGCGAGCGGCGTCCCTCACCAACACGATGGGGCGCCTGACTGCGGCTAGTGGTTTGATGACGGCGGCCATGGCTGGTTGGGAGATCGGCAGCTGGGCCTACGAAAAATTCATCGCGGGAACTGACTTCGGAGACAAGATAGGTTCTGGCGTCGCTAGCACTCTTGCTTTCTTCGGTAATGACGAAGCGAAAGCGGCTCTTGCCGTAAACGAAAGCCAACCTCAGCCGGGAGCTCAGTCGATCCCGATGTCTAAGCAACCGTTGGTTGGACCTCAGGCCAGGGGCAGGGTCGATGGGGAGGTAAAGATCAACATCAGCGGCCTGCCGCCTGGTTCCCGTGTGGAGCAGGTGTCGGGCAGTGGTGACATGCCAATCAATCTCAGTGCCGGCTATAGCAGCGCGGCGCTTGGGATGCCGTAGAACCTACAACGCAAAGCCGCCCATCAGGCGGCTTCTTTATTGCCATGGCCACATCCAAACTCTCCGACAAGCTACGCCCAGCCAGCTTTCGCGGCGTGCCTTTTCATGTGGACGACTCCGGCATCGGCGTTGGCCGCCGTGGTGAGTTGCACAGCTACCCCCAGCGCGACAAGCACTGGGTGGAAGACCTGGGCCGCGCCGCGCGCGAGTTGACGGTTGAAGGCTTCCTGGTCGGCCCCGACTATGTGGAGCAGGCCAACCGCCTGCTCGCCGCGTTGGAAGAGTCTGGCCCCGGCGCGCTGGTGCATCCGTGGTTCGGCACGCTCACCGTCAGTCTGGCTCCGAACGAGCTGGCCCGGGTGAACTTCAACAACCAGCTGGGGCAGGCGCGCATCTCCATGCCCTTTGTGGAGTCTGGGGAGCTGGAGTTTCCCAGCGTCACCGGCTCCACGCCGGCGCAGTCGCGCCTGGTAGCCGCCGGCCTGGAAGACGCCGCGGTGGCCGACTTTGCCGACACGTTCGACGTGGCCGGTTACCCCGACTTCGTGGCCACCACGGCAGACGCCGACATTGCCCGCGCGTTCAGCCTCACATCCAGCGGCAGCGTGCCCGGGCTGGACATGCTGGGCTTCTCTGGCAAGCAGGCCGGCAGCCTGGCACTGGCGCGCAGCCAGTTTGGCAGCCCGCTGAGCCTGGGGCAGACCATTGCCGGCTACCTCAGCGCGGCAGGCCTGAGCAGCAGCTGGACGGGCGCCGCACTGCGCTGGGCGCCCCTGGCGCTGGCCCTGGTGCGGCTGGCCGGGCTGGGCAGCCTGGCAACGCCAGCAAGCCCGGCGGTGTACACGCCGTCGCGCCAGCAGGTCTGGCGCAACGCCAGCGCCACCAACACCCTGGTGCGCCAGGTGGTGTTGGCGCAGGCAGTGGGCGCGGCCAGCCTGGCGCCGGCGGCGGTGTATGACGAGACGGTGGGCCTGCGCAACAGCCTGTCTGCCGCGCTCGATGCCGAGGCGCTCAACGCCTCAGACCGCAGCTACACCGCGCTCATGGACGCGCGTGCAGCCGTGTGGCGTGACCTGACAGAGCGCTCACGCGACAGCGCCCGCCTGACCACCATCACCCCGCCCACCACCGAGCCGGCGCTGGTGGTGGCTTATGACTTCTATGAAGACGCCGCCCGCGAGGGCGACATCGTTGCCCGCAACGGCATCCGCCACCCCGGCTTCGTGCCGCCCACCCCGCTGAAGGTACTGACCCGATGAACACCCCGGACACAGCCAACCAGGTGCGGCTGCTGGTGGGTGGGGTTGAGTACGGCGGCTGGAAGTCGGTGCGCATCGAGGCCGGCATCGAACGCCAGGCCCGCAGCTTTACCCTGCAGGTGACAGACCGCTGGCCCGGGCAGACGGACGTGCCGCGCCGTGTGCGACCGTTCGATGCCTGCCAGGTCTACATCGGTGCAGATCTGGTGCTCACCGGCTACGTGGACGCCACCCCCGTCAAGTACACCGGCAAGAGCATCACAGTGGGCGTCAAGGGCCGCAGCAAGACGGCCGATCTGGTGGACTGCTGCCCCATGGGCGCAGACGTTGCCATGGCCACCGCAAGCGCCCAGTGGAGCGACCTGGTGGGCTTGCCAGACGTTGCCCGCGTGATCGCCCCGCCGGCGCGCAGCGCCGCGCAGTGGCGCAACCAGAAGCTGGAGGAAATTGCCGCCGCTCTGGCCGCGCCCTACGGCGTGCGGGTGGTCACCGAGGTGGACACCGGTCGCCCGATCGCCGAGCACCAGGTGCAGGTCGGCGAGAAGGTGTTCGAGAGCATCGACCGCATGATGCGCCTGCGCCATGTGCTCAGCACCGACAACGCCGCCGGCGACCTGGTCTTCATCGACGTGGGCAGCACCGGCCGCGCGGCCACCGCCATCGAGCTGGGCGTCAACGTGCTGGAGGGTAACGCTGAGCTGGACTTCAAGGAAGTTTTCAGCGAGTACATCGTGAAAGGGCAGCGCGCCGGCAATGACGACCAGTTTGCCGACGACGTGGCAGAAGAAGAGGGCGAGGCGCTGGACGACGACGGCATAGACGGCGGCGTGGCCACCACCACCGACAGCCGCTCCCGCCGCCGCCGTGTGCTGGTGCTCAAGCAGACCGGCCAGGCAGACGAGGGCACCTGCAGCGACCGTGCCGAGTACGAGCGCGCCAACCGCGCTGCCAAGGCGCTGCAGACCACCTACACGGTCAATGGCTGGCGGCAGCAGAGCGGGGCGCTGTGGCAGCCCAACCTGTTGGTGCAGGTGCGTGATTCTCTGATCGGGTTCGATGGCGAGATGGTCATCGCCGAATGCGCCTGGGTGCTGGACGCCACCGGCATGCGAACCGAGCTGAAGGTCGGCCCGGTGGACGGCTACCGCAGCAAGGCGGCCAAGGCCAGCAAGAAAAAGGGCGGCGGCGCCTCTTGGGTAGACGTAAAGAGGTGAACGCATATGAATGATCTGGCAAGGCTGATGGCGCCCTACGTGCGCCGGCTGAGCAACATGCTGGCGCGCGGCAAGGTGCTGGCGGTGAATGCCGCCAGCAAGATGCAGACCCTGCAGCTGGGCCTGCTGGCCGGTGAGCGCAAAGACGGAGTGGAGCACTTCGAGCCCTTCGGCTTCACCAGCTGCCCGCTGCCGGGTGCCGAACACGTGACGGTGTTTATGGATGGCGACCGTTCCCACGGCATCACCATCGTGGTAGCAGACCGTCGCTACCGCTTGCTGGGCTTGCAGCCCGGCGAGGCGGCACTGCATGACGACCAGGGCCAGAAAGTGCACCTCACGCGCAACGGTATTGAGATTGTTACAGCAAAGGATCTGCGCGCGGTGGCGAAGAACATCAAGCTGCACGCCACTGAGTCCTTCGCTTGGGACGTGGCTGGCTTTGGCGAGAGCTACAAGTACACCGGCGGCACCAGCTGGGAGCACAAGACCTGGCGGACCGGCGCCACCGTGACGGCGGTCCCGCAGTCCATCAACCCGCCTGAAGGCCCCTGACCATGATCAACGATCAACCGCTGACCGTCGTGATAGACGGCCGGTCGTTCCCGCTCGGCCTGGACGGCGCAGACCCGCTGGTGCGCGCCGTGGTGGTGAGCCTCTTCACCTGGCGCCGCGCCAACGCAGACGACGAGCTGCCCGGCGACCTGCGCATGGGCTGGTGGGGCGACAGCTACGCCACCGTGCCCAATGACCGCATTGGCTCGCGGCTGTGGCTGCTTTCTCGCGCCAAGCAGGTGCCGGAGACCATCACCCGCGCGCGTGAGTACGCCGAAGAGGCTCTCAAGTGGCTGGTGGACGACGGCGTGGCCGCCCGCGTGCAGGTGCAGGCCGAGCGCATGGGCGTGGACGGCCTGGCGCTGGGGGTGCAGGTTTTCAAGACCGCGGGCAAGCCTGCGGTGATTGTGCGATTCACGGACGTTTGGGAGTTCCTCCATGTATAGCCGCCCCACGCTGGCACAGATCATCGAGCGGGTACGCACCGATGTGCTCACCCGCCTGAGCACAGACGACGTGCTGCGCCGCTCTGACGCCGAGGTGTACGCCCGCGTGATCGGCGCTGTCACCCACGGGCTGTACGGTTTCATCGACTGGCTGTCCAACCAGCTCATCTACGACACCGCCGAGCGCGAGTACCTGGAGCGCTGGGCAAGCATCTGGGGCATCAGCCGCGAGGCCGCTGCAGCGGCCACCGGCTCGGTGACCTTCACCAAGCAGGCGGGTGCCGTCATCCCCGCCGGCGCGCTGCTGCAGGCGCTGGACGGCGTGCAGTACATCACCACCGCAGACGCCACCGAGAGCAGCCCCACTAGCGCCGCAGCACCCGTTGCAGCGGTGGTGCCTGCAGCGGCCGGCAACCGTGCCACGGGCCAGACATTGACCCTGGTGTCACCCATCGCCGGTGTGCAACCCGGCGCGTTGGCCAGCGCCCTGGTGGGCGGTGCGGACGAAGAGCTCGACGAATCCCTGCGCGCCAGCCTGTTGCGCCGCATCCAGCAGCCGCCGCAGGGCGGCGCGGCTGACGACTATGTCACCTGGGCGCTGGAGGTGCCTGGTGTCACCCGCGCATGGTGTTACCCGCATGAGATGGGGATCGGCACCGTGACGGTACGGTTTGTGCGCGACAACGACGTGAGCCCCATCCCCGACAGCGGTGAGGTGGCTGCAGTGCAGGCATACATCGATGTTCGCCGCCCTGCAACAGCAAAGCAACTGTATGTGGTGGCGCCGGTGGCGGTGCCGCTGAACTTCAGCATTTCCGGTTTGGTGCCGGACACGCCCACGGTGCGCGCCGCTGTGGAGGCCGAGCTGGCCGACTTGCTGCTGCGCACCGCGCAGCCGGGCGGCACCATCCTGCTCAGCCACATTCGCGCGGCGATCTCTGCCGCCGCGGGTGAGAGCGATTACACGCTGGTCGCTCCCACGGGCAACGTCACCAACACGGTGGGCAGCATGAGCACCATGGGGACCGTGTCATGGCCCTGACCGCAGAAGACTACCTGCGCCAGCTGCAGGCGCTGCTGCCCCCAGGCCCCGCCTGGCCGCAAGACGACGACGCCCCCAGCACCCGGCTGTTGGCTGGCCTGGCGGCCGAGCTGGCCCGCGTGGACGGCCGTGCGCGCCAGTTGCTGCAAGAGGCAGACCCCCGAGCCACCAGCGAGCTGTTTTCCGACTGGGAACGCGCGGCCGGCCTGCCGGACGCCTGTGCCGTGGCCTTTGGTGGCCCGCAGACCAGCGCCCAGCGCCGGGCAGCCCTGGTGGGCAGGCTCACCACGCTGGGGGGGCAGTCTCGGGCGTACTTCATCGGCCTGGCCGCCGCGCTGGGCTACGACATCACCATCACCGAGTTCCACGAGCACACCGTTGATGACGATGTGGACCACCCGCTGATGGGCGAAGACTGGAACTTCGCCTGGCAAGTCAACGCCGCTCTCGACACCGTGCACGAACTCACCGTTGACGACACCGTTGACGACCCCCTTGCCTGGTGGGGCAACGCCCTGCTGGAGTGCGTCATCGAGCGCGTGGCGCCGGCGCACACGATTGTTCTGTTCAGTTACACATAAGGAGCACAGCTCATGGATCGCGTTTACGCATCGAACGTTTCGGCCACGCCGCCATCCCCGCCCGCCAGCCCGGCAGTGGGGTACCCCCGGTCGGGGAACCCGAGCACCGCCACCGAGGCCACCAAGACGGGGCCGTACTGGGTCTACATGATCACGGAGAGTCTGCGCAAGCTCATCGTGGATGCCGGCCTCACGCCTGACCATACCAATCTCAACCTGGTCAGCCAGGCAGTGCAGGCCATGATCGCCGGCGGTTCGGCGAACGACTACAAGACCAGCGTCCGCTTCACCACTACCGGCAACATCACGCTATCCGGCCTGGGCACGCAGGCCGGTGGTGACTGGGGCGCGGCGCTGACTGCCGGCGACCGGATTCTGCCCAAAGACCAAACCACGGGTAGCGAGAACGGCATCTATATCGCCGCTGCTGGAGCCTGGACACGCGCCACCGATGCCGATGGCGTGGGCGAGCTGACCAGCGGCTCCGTCGTTGCGGTCGAAGAAGGCGCGACACTGGCCGACAGCCAGTGGATGTTGACGACGGACGGAGCGATCACTATCGGAACGACTCCATTGGCATTCGTCGAAAAGGGATCTCCCTTTGCCTCAGCTGCTGAGGCGCGGGCTTTCGCTGTTGGAAATAAGTCCATTTCCCCTTTGACCCTGGGTCAGGCTTTTCAGGGCTCTAATCAATCGATTGCAGCCGCGGGATATCAGAAGCTCCCGGGCGGCTTAATTCTTCAGTGGGCCACACTGACAACTGACGCCAGCGGGTTCGCAACGATCACCTACCCGATTGCATTCCCTACTGCCGCGCTTGTTGCCATCCCGGGTGGCGCTGATACGAACTATTACGCCATCCGAGAGACGAACAGGACCAGCACAACGCGGACCTATCACCTGACAGTTTCAAGCACCGGAGCCAATGCGCCGGCCGGTATTGGCTTTGGCGTTATTGCGCTCGGCACTTGAACGCTCGATTAAAGGGTATTAAAAATGTTCTATTCCAAGACCACTGGCGGCTTCTACGATCTAGCCATTCACGGCGGAAACATTCCGCAAGATGCCGTGGAGATCACGTGCGAACAGCACGCTGCTCTGATGGCCGCGCAGGCAAGCGGGAAGCGCATCGAGGGCGATGCGAACGGTGCACCAATCGCTATCAACCCGCCAGAGCCGTCACAGGCTGAACTGATCGCTGCGCGCCTTGTCCAGGTACGCGAAGTCCGCGAAAAAATTCTCAATCGCCTGGGCGGCATCGCCGGCCGTGCAGACCGAGGAGGAGACGCCGTACTGGTTGGTGCATGTGACACGGCTGCCGTCGCCCTGCTGGATATCACGGTAAACCTGCCGGCAACGCTGGCCGCAGTCGAGGCCGAAGTGACGAACCGTTATGGCGTCATAGCCCTGACTGCAATCAATGCCGCACCCAGTTTGGCCGCAGCGTTTGCGAGTATCGATCTGTGATCAGCCTGCTCATCCTTTGGCCGCTGTACATCATCGGCGTTCAATACGATCGCGGTGGTTGGTGGCGCCTGCTGATGCCGATCACGCTGGTAGCGCTGGTGCTCGATGTCTGGCTCAACTTCACCGAGTTGGCCTTGCTCACCTGGGACTGGCCGCGTAACGAAGATGAGCTGACCTTCAGCAACCGGCTCAAGCGCCTGGTGCATGACGGCGGCTGGCGCGGCAGCTTCGCGCGTTTCGTGGCTCGCGGGATGCTTGATCCATTCGCCCCCGGTGGACGACACGTTTGAGCTGAAAAGCAACTGTATCGAGCCACCTTCGAGTGGCTTTTTGTTTTCCCCCACAAGAAGCGAGGAGGGCTTCATGGCTGAACCAGCTTCAACCACCGCCGGCGTTACGTTCATTGCCGCAACAGCCACCATACCGGTGCTGACCATTCTCGGCGTGCCGCTCGGCCTGCGCGTTGACCTGCTGGTGGCCGGTTTTGCTGGCGCGCTGGTTGCCATCATCCTGCTAAATACCGTGCCGGCCATGGGTGACACATGGGTGC